>ENA-ORXR01003329-ORXR01003329.1-marine-metagenome-genome-assembly--contig:-NODE-3329-length-14462-cov-17.083490_pt1 | contig 14462 bp, 12 predicted proteins | sample MGYA00237866_ERZ511479 | MGnify/ENA metagenome assembly ERZ511479 | reverse complement strand
ATCCCCACACGTCGCTCTGGCCTTTCCACATGGCAAAAAGTCGTTTGTGTCCCACCCCCGGTTAGTCACCACTGCGCAGACACCGAGGTCGTCCTCCGCTGCACGCCGGGTGGCTTGCTCATGCGCGAGACGGGCTGCCGCTTTTGCAGCCGCTGCGACCGCATGCACTCTCTTTGACTCCACCCTCCCCAACCTCCGTCCGCTCCCGTCCCCACCCGCACCGTTGCCTTCCTGAGCAATGTCGCGCAGACCTGCAGCGTAGCACATCCTTCAGCGTTCCACGCTCCAGACTCAGCACAGCTTCTGCAGCCATCCCTTGCAGTTGACAAGCGACCGCATGCTAGTTGCCCACTGACGGACATACGTAGTCCTTTGGTCATCCGGTATGTACAGTGGATGGTCGGCAGCGAACCAGAGCCGCGCCGGACCCAAGGCGGCGGTGTGACGCGTGGCTCTGGTGCGAGGTGTGCGCGTGACAGCGACGAGAAAATCCAAATTCGGTGGAGGCTCAGGATCCTTAAGTTCATTAAGTCCGTTTACGTTTGGTTTGGTTCAAAAGCTGAATTATACCTGATTCATTGAACCATCGGATGGTTCACCAAACCAACGCAACCCTGATCGGATCGGACAGCCGACGGCGCTTCCATCGCACCTCAAGTCACACGTCATCTCGGAAGCAAGTTCGATGGTATTTGAAAAGAGCATGGATATATAAGTCTTTTCTGATCAATGTACAGGAGTCCAGCTCCCATCGGGCTTTCCACGCCCGTCACATGAGCGCCACATGGGCCGAAGCAACCTTGGAACGTGCCTCATACACGGCCCACAAGTGTCTTCTCTCCGTTGTGGGCCGTCGCCCTCGCTACTGCAGCTGCCGTGATCGCGGCACGCAGCACCGCGCACAGATCCGGCGGTCGCTCTGCCTCAAGCGCGCACGGCTCGCCCATGACCACCAATCAAAAAAGAGGCACGGGCCGATGGCATCCCCGGCGGCCGTTGACGGCACAGGCGGCGCTCTGAATTCCTTAATCGGCCGAAGGAGGACGCCAGCAGCACAGCGTCCTTTGCGGGTATGGGGTGGGGCTACGACATTGACAGCACAAGAGCAACGGCACCTGTGCAACGGTTGCGGCAATCGGTCAAGCCACGACTACCCGACACCTGTGCAAATGTTGCGACGTTTTAGAAGGCCACCCACCGCGGAAGCCCCACTGCCGCGCCGAATGAGGTGGCTGTCTGAACTCCGCCGGCGGAGGCGGCAGCGTGTCCATCCATGGCTGGGGCGCGGTCGCGCCACGCCACGCGGTGACGAAACAAAACACAGTCGGCGGAATCAGAAGTCAATCGTCGCTTCCGCTGACTCTAACGGACGCCAGCGGGTGCGGTGGTGTCCGCAATGACGTCCGCAACCACCACAGACCACCGCACGCCGGGTAACAGGGGAGAGAAATTGCCTCGACGCCTGTGCCCAGATAGTATTGTGTGCCACCACGGTGCCCAGATAGTATTGTGTGCCACCACGGTGAGAGAGCTAGGGCATGATGCAACTTACAGCCCGGCAGAGGAGGAAAGGATGAACACAAGTATGTAGCGAGCTATACCTTCAAGCCGATACAATTGGTACAAACAAAAGCGGCTACAGACCTATGCTGACAAACGCGGTAAGGACAAGGACGGGGAAAGAGAAAAGAATGACACAATATCAGAGAGAAACAAACAAAATGGACAACACGGAGTGAACGCTCACACAGCGTCGTTGGTAATCAAAATCCATACGCTGACCTCCTCATCCGACACTTCCCGCTTGGCGAGAAGCACCAGCCCTGGGGCGCGCCCCTCCTGGCCACAAAACCAGTGGAGCACCCGCCCCTCCTCCATTGTCGTCAGCTGCTTGATAGACAGCTGCACGAAGCCCATGAGCTTGGGGTCGACAGACGGCCGGTGCTGGTACACCTCTAACCGCATGTGCTTGGCGTCGTCACCCGCAAACAGCTCCGCACTCGACACGCGGGCGGGCTTGAAGTCCTGCCCACCCGCCCGCAGTGGCTCGGACCGGTAGACAGGCGTCCAGCGGGCCTTCTTGAGCCCCCGGTTGAGCACGAAGAAGGTCTTGGCTTTGGGTTTGGCCGAACGGTCGTACCGCACGTACACGTTGACGGGGCGTTCGGCACCGAGCGGCCGCACCACGTCGCCCGACAGGATGAGCCAGCTGTCCTTGTGCCGGTTGATGCTGTCGAGCTTAACGACTTTGCACTGCCCCGCTGCAATGACGATATCCCACAGAGTACACTGGCCCTGCGCCATATGCACCTGCTTCTTCATGCCGCCTTTGCCGTACACCTTGACGAGGAGCTCCCGGTCCATATCCCGCTCGGGATTGCACGGGAAGACAAACTTCTTGACGAAGCGAGGGAAGTGTGTGTTGACAAGCGTCTCGGTGCGGCCGAGCTCCGCCCACGGCGACCGCTCGTTCTCACGCATGAGGACGACGCAAAAGGGGTCGCTGTTAGAGAAGATATCGGTCTTGGGGAGGAACTGGCACTCGATGCTAATCTCCATCGGCTGCGTGTAGAGGGCGTCAACGTACTGGCGGATGCTCTCAGAGTTGCCGCCGGTGCCGATAAACTCAATCATCAGCTGCACGGGCTTGGGCGCCTCCTCCTCCAGGACCGTGCCGACAGCAGGTGTCTCGCCGGCGGGAATGTCCTCCAACCGCGTCACGGTGCGGGTCAGCACGTGCTTATCCGCAGTCAGGTCCTCGGGCTCAGCCGCCTCGGCACCGCCGGCGTCGCTGAGGCCGTCGTCCAAGAGGCTCGCCGCGCTGTGGACGCGGGCCATTTGAAAGCTCGACGCGGAACCGACCGACGAGCGTTGCCGACGTAGGTTACCGCTGCCGCCACCGTGGCTTGATTGCGTCCGGAAGCTACTGCGGCTGCTGCGGCTGCTGCGGCTGCTGCGGCTACTGCGGCTGCTCCTCCGCAATCCGCCGCCGGCCGACCCGCCATAGCCGGCAAAGCCCTCCAGGTGGCCGCTGGGGGTGCGCTTGCCCATCGAGCCGGGCCCGCCCGACGCTGGGGGCGCCTTGGAGCCCGCGTCTGACCCGCCCCCATCCGACGTGGCGTCGCCGGCCTCGGACGGGGGGGCTCCACCACGCTCGCTCGCATGGTCCCCATCGCTGTTGACGCTAATCGAGTCGAACAAGTCCGACAGGTTGGATTGACTCGCCATGATGAAAACCCACTCGGGGGGGGGCGGAAGGGAGAAGAGGAGAAGGACAAACGACGAGGATGGGGAAAAGTGGAGTGACGAGACCGCAGCGAGGCCCGTTGTGGACACGGGGATGACACAGCACGCGCTGAAGCGCGAGAGGGCAAGACCGAGGCACGACCGGCAGGCGAGGAGGAGGTCGAGCACCGCTCCCAACCACTCAGCGTGCAGCCGGGCCACGGTCGAGTAACACCGAGACCGAGCCCAGCTCGCCACTGGCCACACGCCGAGCGCCGCTGCGGTCGCGTACGCGCGCCTGGAGAAGGTAGCGCCAGGTGCCACTCCCGCAACAAGGGGGGAGACGCAGCTGGCACTACGCTTGGCACACTCGCCCGAAGCCGAGCACCCAAAGCGTTGCTTCAAAACGACAGAACATGCAACCAGTCCAAGAGGGGTGACGTTCGAAGCACAGGTGTTGGGCTCCTGTAGAGATGACATGGCTCGACAGTTTGGCTGTACAGCAGACCCCGGTTGGTGCGTCGACTGCGCTCCTGACAGTGTCCACAAGCGGCGACCGATAACGCGGCGTTCTCGTCGCTGAGTATACTTGTGACGGTAGTTGCATCTCTGACGATGGACACGAGCTTAACGATCGGGCGATCGGCTGATGATGGTCGATCGATGGATTGGGATTCAGAACAAAAATAGCAATCAATAGAAACTCCACTGCGCATTTCGGACCGTGGGAGCCATTAGTGGAGATGCTCGTATTGATATTGCTGTCTTCCCAAATATGGCCGATCCCGTCCATCGTCCTGAATTGGGACATGTCCATCTAAACACGATTTTCGTTCGGATCCCGATTCGTGCCGACAGTGCATCGGCGAGCGCTTTCGCTACACTTCTGATGGAGCCCAGGATGCGCATCCTCCGATGCGAGCCAGATGACAAATACACTCCCACACCGAAATAGAAACGCCTTTGTGTTGCTGGTACAGTCTTTCTCCATTCCTGTATGTTCCTTTACTATCCACCCCTGGATAAGAACGAGACAGCTTTGCACTGCCGGGAAGGGCGATTCTTCCGTTTTCTGCACGAAAACAGAGGGCTACTTGGGAGTCTGTCAGGCGACACAGAGGGTGGACAGCACTGGGGAAAAACTGCAATTAACTACGTCGGCAGCTGTCCTCGGTGGCAGTTCAGACCCGTGGGGATTACTTTTTGGTTGATTCTGCGCTGCGGTCGGTGAACCGGGCGACGTGCATAGGTGAGAGATCCCACTCGATGATGGTGGGAGCACGAGCAAGAGCAACAAAGGACAACCATGAAGAAGAAAGAGAACACATACAGAGGACAACTAGCGCATGAACGAAGTCAGAATAGAGCAAGGAGAGAGCCTGTGGCAAACGTCTCGATTCATCAGATCGCCGAGCCAGCCACCATCCACTCGGACCAGCCCTCTCTCATTTCCGATCCACCGAACCACACCGCCCCACACTCCGAGAACATACCGACCGTCGTTGAGGTTATCGCGGTTATCTGAAAAGAATTGAAGACGCGGGTCGACAAGTGTAAATGGAAGTGAGAAATAGAAGCGAGCAGACAAAAAGGAAGCACAAGCCGAAACATACGAAGTAGAGGGCACGCAAGAAGGCACATGCAAGAGTAGACAGCGGCACACAAGGCAGGCAGAGGAAACAGATATAACATGTGACGAAGCCGAAGTCGTTACAAAAAAGCAGCACAGGAAGAAGACACACGTTGTGGAGGTTGGAGGTGGTGGGGGACGAGACTACGACGCACGGGTGGATCGAGAAAACGACAAGTTAACTGGGCCACACGCCCACAGACCACGTGGGAGAAATCTCCATCAGTGCTCTCGCCGTGAATGCAGCGAGGCCATCCGCGTGGCCCGGAATGAAGCCACCTTTAGCACAGGTGCGTGTACAATTTCTCTCTTTCCAGAGGTACTTTCTTGAACGTGCATGGGCACCTCCAGTCAGGACGTCATCGCCGCGGTCGACAGGATCGGAACTTCGATGCGCATCCGACTGACGCGCATCGGGCTGGAACGATTGGATTTAGATGCACAAAACACGAAGGCGGACGGTGTCGGCACGAGTACCATGCATCACTATGCTTGCCGCATAAATCTCTGATTCTCAACCTATCGTTAGCAGACCGTCTACTAACAATAGGCTGAGATTCGGCTGTCGTCCCTCCTGAGGAGCGTTCTCAGCCGGCCATACTAACGATTTGTGGTCGCAGCGGCACGTGCGAGTGATGCGAGCAGCACAACATCCGGCACAATCGTGGCATGAAACATGTCAATTACTGTTCGAGCCGAAACCCAGCCGATCCCGCTCTGCTACACGGGATCGCATGTCTCGACACTTCTGCGGTTGGTGTTCATGCTTGTCCAACAAGCCTCTATTCTTATGTATTCCCGGCAGCGCCAGGCCCCGCACGCGGGAGAGCACTTGCAAGCGAGCATGAAGGTTTTTTTTTGATCGAGTATTTTGACACATTAACTAGGCCCATGGCGAGATCAACAGTGTCTTTTTATATGGAGCCTCGCAGTCACCATCCAACCATGCATTAAGGCCTAGACCACCTGTACCCCTCAGCCGTCTCCTGCTCATCTCGTTCTGCCGCACTGACTGACGACCCCTGGCTTCCCTGCTCACGGTGACACCAGGTGTATACCTGAGTTATCAGGACACAGCATCCCGATCTCGCTGTTGCCTCTTTGTTCTTCTTTGCATCAGAGAAAGGCCTGCAACGTCGGCCCCATCTCATACATGTGAATATTGCTCCATGTTGCGCAAACGTGTCTCTTATTGAGGAAACGGGGCCGGGTCGCTCCCGCATCAGCGTCTCCGACCCCATTTAGGTTTCTATCCAACAAAATCAAAAGTTGTAAGGACCTCTCATATCTTGTTTACAGAAATGGGGCCTGAGCCGGACCGACCCCACTTTCGATAGAAAATGAGATCCGTCCAAAGCCGTCCCCATTCTGCTAAGCTCTCTCCTTTGTCTAACAATTCTGATCAGTATAGGATGTATATAGCACTCTTAAGCGAGCGGCGCGTGGGCCAATGATCAGCCTCGGAGTTTTAAAACCATTCAGCAATCAGAAAAAGTCGATGTGGACCACTCCTCTCGACAGCAGACGCACAGCGCTTGTAAGATACTTTGGATAAGGCGGGCACCGAGGCAAATCGACTGGATCTGCTATACGTCTGCGTGGCCCCCAAGAATTGCACACAGAGAAATATGAGCGGGTGGGGATGTCGAGCAGAATGTGCCGGGCCTGTTTCGGGCCACCAGGGTCCAGCGTTGAGGGCGTTCGTGTCGTGGCGTGAGGGCGGCACGGGCAGAAGAAAATGGGTCCTGGAGGGGTGGGATCGGGCCACACGCTGCGCCACAGCGACTAGGGCGCCCTGACAGCTGTCCGAAGGGATGCAGGAGCCTGAACGGTGGCGCGTGGATATGAGGGGCGGCCATCAAGGCTATCTGAAGTGGGGTTGCCGCCGAGCCACTCTGTGAAAGTCGCAGGGGCCCCCGCACAAGCGCTGCGTGAGGGGGCTTCTGGCGCGGCGATCCGGCGCCCATCAGGCGTGCGGGGGTCAGCTGGCGTTTCTGAGCGCCGTGGCCGGCCAGATACGGAGTATAGAGGACGGCATGCGCCGCTCTCCATTTCCCAACACCGTCGTGACACCCATCCCGCCGCCGCTGGTTTTGGGCCACCTACCGCAGCCGTGAGCACAGCCGACGCGACCCCTCCTCCATCCTGTTCTCCATGGTCGTCGCTCGCATCGCTTGGCCCTCGGCGCTACTCTCCCCAAATTCTAATCCCGTCGCCGGCTGCACGAGCGTGTCTTTGAGCTCCATGTGCACCCCCCGCCCCACGTCGCACGCTCTACCGGCCCCTTTCCAATTTATCACTAGGGACGCGCGCTGCGCGCATCGCTTTGCCCTCGCTCCCCTCCCCCGTTGTGACACCAAGTGCGTGCCCCTGCTTGTTACCTCCATTCTTTACCCCCCGCCCCATCGGGTATGGTCGCCGGCTTCCCTCCTCGTCAGCATGGTCAGAGCGGTCGACGAGGTATCTATCACCACCTCTGTTCTGGCAGAGGACGACGGCGCGGACATGACTGCTGTGGTGCAATCACACGACAAGGTGCGAATGGCAGTGAGGAGACGGGCGCTCGTCAAAAGAATTGCCCGACGATGGAGGTTTCGTGGCTCCATTGTCGGGAGCCGCGGAAACAAGCGCCGCGACTTTTCAGCTGGTGTGCAAGCCATTCGGCGGGACTACTTTGGCGTCGGCGGTCTAAAACATATCTATGACGAGCGGGACTTTGAGACGTGGTTTCGTGTCCGTCGCGTCGTATTCCTGCGTGTCTACCTGGCTTTCAAGGACAAAACTTTCTTCCATAAACTCACCAATGCGCCGGGGAAGCTGAAAGAGCATCCACTGGAGAGGGTGATGGCCCCCTTTCGCGTCATCGCCGAGGAAGAGGCGGCAGACCGAGCCAACTAGTACATGCGCCTGTTCGTGAAAGTGATCGTCAAGCCGACAAAGCTGCTGATGGAGCTCATCGTGAAGCGATGGGGAGCGTCCTATCCACGAAGACCCAACGAGGACGAAATCAACACCATTCTGGAGCGCAGCAAGGAGCGTGGGATGCACGATTGCATGCAATCCCTTTACAGTTGCCACTGGGAGTGGCACCAGTGTGCGACGGGGACAGAGGAGACGTATCAGGCCCGCTTGCACTTCCAGCCTCGCTTGGTACATCAACTCTTATAAAGACGGTTGTAGTCTACTTTGTCCCCGACCACCCCGGATTTATGATCGTTCAACCATGTCAGTGTTCATCCCCGATTCCAGCCAGTGGGCCAGTGGTCACATGTAAATGCGGATTTGATGACACGGCATGCACTTGAAGTGCGGGCCAGTCGGCAATCCAGCCCCCATGACAGAATTATGTACCCAACAATTGACGCTTCTTCAGACGAATAACAACAGAAAACGGATTACGACAAGCTGCTCAATGGGGTGCGTGGGGTGTGTGAGGGGAGGGTGGGTGTGGGTGGGGTGGGGTGCGCGGGGTGCGTGAGGGGCGGGGCGCGGTAGATTGGGGTGGGGTGGTTGTGGGTAGGGTGGGGTGGGTGAGGTGTGTGGGGTGTGCAGGCGCCGTAGATATGGTGGGGTGAGATGCGCTGGGATCGATAGGTGGGCGGGGCTGGGGTGAAGCGGGGAGAGTACGAGGTGGGTGTGTTGGGGTGGGGTGGGTGTGCGTAGCGTGGAGTGGGTAGGGTGTCAGGCGCCGTTGTTAGGGTGGGGTGAGATGCGCTGGGACCGATAGGTGGGCTGGGTTGGAGTGAAGCGGGGAGATTACGGTAGGATACTGTCCTGGAATTGGCATGTTGGAGGCGCATTCAATGAGTGTGACTTAGAGTTTTCATTGGAACAATCTTTCTCCAATGATAACATAGCTTTCTGACAGATTCTTAGCGGACCCTTGCCCGCCGATATTGCTTGAAAGAGACCGAAAGTCTGAGACTCACGAGGCGCTAGCCGGCCCACGGGCACCTAGTCGTCATATAAACGCTCTCTGGGCTGCGAGAGCAACTTGTAGCTTCGATCGTCTGAAAGCTGTATCACACTACTTAGGGTTTACTGAGCTGTACTTGGGCCCTATTGCCCTACTGCGGGGCCAAAAAGGGGGCCCGGAGCCGGACACGCAGCCCGGCCGCACCCCGGCCTGTGACAAAGCGGCGCAAACGTGGGATAAAAGTCTGCATGTCATATACTGGGGGCGGAAATCAGATTCCGCGCCTTGTAGCCTAACTCTGAAGCAGGCTAGAAGTATACCAAGACGAAGAAGAATCAAGGCCTCAGGGGCCCTCTAATCTGCTGAGCAGCCACCCTCATCAATCCCAGAGGGATCCCAGATTCTGAGGCTTGTGGCCCGTCTGAAAGCAGGCGACCAGTCAGCTGCAACGGAGAAAAATCAGCGACAGATGCACCATTTGAATCGCGCTGCCAGTCATCTGTCAAGCCTCAATTTAGGTGTACATCACTGGAGCGCAGGACGTCGCCAACGTGCACTACGTATGAACGGGCGCTGTTGCGATGGACTGATTTGTCCCACCTCTTCCTTTGGCACCACTCCTCTTCGGCAGCGGCGGTCGGAGTGACGCACACCAAGATCTGCGACAGCGGATCAGGTAGTTCGTCTCATCGAAACGCTCTGCAGGAGCTGCATGTCCCTCGTTGACCGGACGAAGTGATCACTGCCAGTGGGCGCTCCTGCGGCCTGCGGGCCTTACCGTATGTGGGGAAGGAGCGGGGGGTTGGGGGGGGGGGGGGTCAGGGGGAAGGAGGGGCGGACCGTTGGAAAAAAACTCAATGCGGAAGAGAAGGACACATTGCCCGCACTTACTATTGCTGACCTCCAAAAAATGGCGGTTGCAGAGTGGTTGCAATCATTCAACAGCGTACGTGGACCAATGGAAAGGCTAGGAATCATCTGAGTTCCTTACAGCGTCTCCCCATGCAGCTCTGCGCACTGGAAACGCACATCAGGATCTCAAGAAATCTGAAGAAACTTGTTGATCTCATGAGAAATCACAGGTCAGGCCCAGAACCCTCTCCATGCCCTCTTCAGGCCCAAGCAAGTGGCCCAAAAATCTCCGGAAATCTCAATGTGGGTTGCAATGGCTCTGTGTGACTCCTGCAAGACACGGTGATTGGCTTGCAAGATTACAGACGGCAATTCTCAGCCAATAGTTCGATCGTGGCTTGTCGAACAGCCAATCCGACTTCATTTCTACGCCCTGTCGTTGGCTCTGCCTCCCTTCTCTCTGCAACCGCCATTTTTTGGAGGTTAGCAATATATTGGCAGTTTTGCAGTGTGGAGGGGGGTCGAATATGGTCTAGTAAATGCCATTTCACCCTGTACTGGGGGCGTTCGAAGGCAATTTGAAAATTGTGGGTCACGGCCCCAGTTCAGAAAAATAGCATGCGCCCCACTTTCCCGACGATGACGGGACGGTATAATATACCGGTATATACCTGCGAAAGAAATGTGCCGTACCGTTTCGATATGGGTGCCAATTACATAAGTTTTTCAGCCGGTTTACAATCTCTCTGTCGCAATGGATCGCGACCAAGAGCAACTGGCAGAGCGCCACCCCGCCACGGACTCTGTCGTTCTGCCTGGTGACGCGAGGGCGAAGCGCAACATGGACCCCTTCGCTATCCTGCGTGCGGCTGTCTTTGCTTCATCTGTAGCTGGTGCTGTAGAGGCTTGCCCTAGTGCCTTTGTCCCCCCATCACAATACAAACCCCTTCGTCTTTTTTTCCGATGTGCGCGCCGGCAATGGCAACCATTTCGAGCGCGCCGTGCGCATGCCTGAGGACGCGTTTCACGGTTTGGTGGGGGTTTTGGGTCCCCGCCTACCTCGCCGTAGTCTCTACACGGAGGTCCGCACGGCCCTGGGTCTGCGCTACTTGGGCGGCGAGAGTCAACATCTGGGCCGCATTCGGGGTCGCGAAGGGGAGGCTGCGCAGAGCGGACGAGGAGGCGGGTGGGGATCGTTGCGTCACGCTGAACTACATGCAGTGTCGCTCGTCTCGTGTGGGATGTGGGTTGCGTGCTGCTCTGGGCAGCGGCGTGTGTGGCCTCAAGCCAGAATGTTCCAGCGACAATTCGTCTGACAGTTGCCAGTGAGCAATTCCGAGCCCACCAGATGTTAAATTCTGGATTCTGTGACGGTATACCGCGGTACAGACATACAAAGGGATCTCGCGTATGTCTATACAGTCAATATCCGGTTTTGTTCACGCCAGTTATGTATCACCCTGCTGTTCAACTGGGAGAGCAATTGTACCCAGAATCGGCTTTCCTGGCACTGTGGAGCGGGGCAAAACTTATTTCCGGTCGCGGCACGCACATTGTAGCCCACCTGTTCCTGCATGCCTGTCATGTGCGTCAGGGTGCGACATAAGCGGATATTGACTGTACTGTACGGTACTGACCCTCTGTGTTGTCAGAGAACCGAGCAGGACTCACGCGGACAGTCGTCTCGTCCACGGCCGGCAGCGTACCGAACTGGGCGCGATGGCCAACAGATAGGAACATCGAGCAAGCACCCCTGTCTTCTACGAAGAAACGTTGATCAAAAGGCTGACAAGGTGTGAGCCGCTATCCCATATCCGGATACTGGGTGCGCAGTGCCTCTGGTGTTGCCCACCCGTCTGCTCTGCCGCACCGCTGATCGCCTTTGCGTTGCTGAGGGCGTCTGCCAGCAGAGGCTCTCGGTGAGCATGCTCGTTCCATTGCGCCCGCGCGGCCGGCAAGGGGGTACAGGAGCGTGGCCCGTTTGACGCCGACCCTGTCGCCCTCTGCTGCGGCCGCGGGTCCGCCTCCCTTCAGCCTGTGCGTTGGCTGCGGGGCTCCAGTTAGCCGACCGTGGCGGGCGGCACCACGCCACAGACGAAAACTGGCGGTGGCGAAAGGCATAAGAGGCTCCACCGGCGACGCGCGGTCGGTCGGTGTGTCGGCAGCCGGCACTCAGCCAAACGCATCTCGGACGCCTTTGCGACACAAGAGGGTTGTCCCAGAGAGCGGGGAAGACCCTGTTGAGCGTGGCACGGGCCTACGGGCTGGCAGCCGCGACTCCGACGTCGACGACGCTCCCACCTCCGCCGACCCCTCGTCTGCCCTTGTTTGCCGGACTGTGCCCTTCCCCGCTGGTGGGAGCCGACCGCGCACGCTGGCCCGTGCGCCATGGCATCCATGCAGATCGGCGTCGACCATGTTGGGGCGCGGGGGGCAACTACACGGTGCTCCCCCCGCGGCCTCGGCACTTAGGCGGAGGTGGGGAGTTGCAGGCGGGACTGCCTGTGCTCCCCACAGCCTGCCGCACCTCCTGCCACGCACCACTGCCGGGCCTGACGGCCGGGCGGCGGTTTGCACGGCGGGGGCGTCTCACCCAGGAGGGCGCGCCTGAGGCGGCCGACTGAGTGGGCAGGGAGAGGCGAGCGGAATGCGTGCAGGGCCGCCGGGGCCCGAGCGGTCGGCTGGAGGGAGCCGAGGCGCAGGGCAGAGCGGCGGCGGGCAACCGGCCCGACGGCCGCGGGCGAGGGCCGCGGCGCGTGCAGGCTGGGAGGCCCGACTGCGGGCGAGTGCCGAGGGAGGGGCGAGCACCGTCTGGAGGGGTATAAGTAGAGAGCGCCCGAGGGCTAGCCTCGGACGCGGGGAGAAGAGAACAAGCTTTGCGTTGGACAACACTCGACACTGACCCTGCGGGTGTGACGCGACGGGCGCGACGGACGTGACCGCCGCGGTACAAAGAGCTTCCTAACAACCGTCCGTGCCGGCCACGCCGCCGCCCCGGCGTGGGGGACGCCCGTGCGGCGGCGCCGCGGCCGCACACCCGCCGAGGGGGAGCGCCGCGCCCGCGCGCATGCCGACGCCCGCCGCGGGGGGGGGCCCCGCCGACGCGGTCCGGGGTGACTGGCACGCCCCCCGCACCGTGCCGCCGCGGTGTCACCACCACCACCGCGGGGAGCGCCCGGGCTAACCGGCGGCGGGCACCGGGACCGGGGCAGCTGCGGAGGGGGCGCCCGCGTCCCGAGCCGCGCCCCTTGAACCCCGCCGCTGGTCCGTGGTCGCCGCCGGGGCGCGCGCCGGGGTGCGGGCTGCCACTAGGGGCCCCACGGGGGTCACCCCCCCCGCGGGAACCCGCCGCGGCGTACGGCCCACCAGAGCAGCAAGCAAAGCAAAAAAACGCGTCGCCGGGTGGGGGGCCGCGCCTCGTGACCGCGTCGCGGCGGCGGCGTCGCCGCCAGGTGCGTGCCCCGGCCCCTCGTCTGCTGGCAAGGCGGTCATAGTAACCACACTTGCTTGGCGGGGGCTGCCATGACCCCACCCCCCCCCTCCCTCCATCCTCTACCCATGGGGGCGACTCGCGGGCGGGCGCGCAGGGTCGGAAAGCGCCCGCGCTCGCGGCGCACCCACCAGCGGGCCTTTGCCGCCGCCGCCGAGGCGTCCGTCGGGGGCACACAGCAAGCAACAACGGCGAGTGTCCACCGCCGCCATTGCCGGTGCCACCACTGTGGGTGGGTGGTTGACGAGTATGGCCGACCTTTTTTCCCACCATCGTCCGCGGCGGCGGGGGCGCCTCCCAGTGTATCCCGCGACACGGCAACTCGTCGCGCGACAGGGGCGCACCGCGCGGGGCTCTGATCGCGACGAGTTTTGGGTGCAACGCGGCTGCGGTGATCTGGCCTGTGTCGCCCTCCGACAATACGGTTGATCAATTCTGTTCTGAAGCGCGTTCTCGAAAACACCCTGGACTTGCGTCGCACGAAAATGATTCTTGGTATCATGAGAAAGACAGAGCACAGCCATAAAGCGTCTTTTCGGGGGATGTCAGCCCTGGCTGTTTGTCATGGCGTACTTGCGCCCAGTACGTGTAGTGCCTCTTCCAACCCTAATGCTCTTGACAGCAGTCTCCACTTGAGTGGAGACTGCTGTCGGAAGCTCGAGTAGTACTTCCATGCGCCACGGTCGGGCGGCCGTCCGTGAGCCCACCTGACTCTGCCGTGCGCCCGTCCTCGCACTGGCCAAGACCCGATGGCGGCCGCCAGCGCCCACTGCGGGTGGCGCACCCGCCGCGCCCCGTGCGTTGACGAGCGCCTGCGCGCGCTGCCGTGTGTAGGGGAGCCGCAGGCAGCAAACAGGCCGCGCCTGCCGCTGCCCGTCGCTCCCCGCCGCCACGCCATCATGGCGACGTGATGTCGCCGCCTGCAGCGTGGACGCGGAGGGGTGTGGCACGCCGAATGGGGGGCGTACGAGCAGCGGCGCCCCACTTATTAATAGCGATCGGGAGGTGGGGGGGCTCGCGCGCATCCGCCGCGTGGCTGCCGCCCGCGGCTGGGCTCGGTGGGCCGTGTCCCGCCGCCCGCGGCGCCACGCGTGCCTCCGCACGCGGCGGCGGGGCCTCTTCGCCACCACTTGCATTGGCGGGCGGTCCCACTGCCCGCCGTCGTGGGGCCCCGTTTCCGTCAGCCCCATCGACGGGTGGTCCCGCCGCTTGCGGCGCCACGCGCTCCACCGCGCGCAGCGGTGGGGAGCCGTCGCCGCCACCCACATCAGACAAGGGTCCAGGCGCCGACGGCGCGCGTGGCGCCGCCGGCCCCGCGGCAGCGCGAGTCGGGGAAGCCCCGTCGCCGC
>ENA-ORXR01003327-ORXR01003327.1-marine-metagenome-genome-assembly--contig:-NODE-3327-length-14471-cov-3.574059_pt1 | contig 14471 bp, 5 predicted proteins | sample MGYA00237866_ERZ511479 | MGnify/ENA metagenome assembly ERZ511479 | reverse complement strand
GCCAAACACGCACTAAACGCGAACACCCCCAGGGCACTCGCGCCAAACACGCACTAAACGCGAACACCCCCAGGGCACTCGCGCCAAACACGCACTAAACGCGAACACCCCCAGGGCATTCGCGCCAAACACCGCCGCGGACGTGCAGCCCGAGCGCGAACAAGGCCCGGGCTTTCGCCCGGACCTCGTTCATAGTCTGTTGCTGACCGTGGTCAGCTGTTGATCGACGTCAGCTGACGTCGATTTGTTCGAGTACTTCTTGGACACCGTCGGCGTCCATCTGGTAGATGTCATAGGTTCCTGAGCCGGGCTCGCCGACATCGAGGAAGTTCAGCGGGCCAGCAGCACCGTCGTAGTCAATGTCTTCGCCATCAGCAATCAACGCTGCGCAATCGGCGTAGGTGTTACACACCGTGCCATCACGAGTCACATCAACAACCAGCGGCGCCCAATCAGCAGCAACACCACTACCTGCCTGCAACGCAGCCAGACCAAAGATGATCGCGCAGTCATAGGAGTGCGCAGCAAAGATCGCAGGCGTATCAGCCGGAGCCGCAGCCTTAAACGCATCCGGGAAGAACGCAGCACCCGAAGCCGGAGCCGACGAAGGCTGCGTGCCACGCACACCAGCACCGATCGAAGGATTATCAGGATCGATACCCGCACCAAAGTTCTCAGTAGCGAAACCATCAGTGATGTAAATCTGAATCGCATCCGGACCCACACCAGCCGCAATCATGTCAATAAGGATCTGGAAACCCTCATCGAAAGCCACAACCACAACCGCATCCGGACCCGACGCAACTACATCAGCAACCACATCGTCAAACGACTCAGTCTCAGGCGCATACGTCTCGCTATAGGTCACCGTGCCACCACCATCTTCAAACGCAGGAATGAAGAACTGGTTGAAACCAACCCCGTACTCATCAGCACGAGAAACAATCGCAACATTGGCAAACCCATCATCAAGAACCAGGTTCGCCAACGTCGGCGCCTGCAAATCATCAGACGGAGCAGTACGGAAATAGAACCCATCATCACCAGAGGTACCAAGACCCGCAGCAGTATTCGAAGGCGAACACTGCGCAACCTGGGCACCCGTCACCTTGTCAATCACCGACGAAGACGTACCCGAAGACGCAGCACCAACAATGCCCTGCACACCCTCGGCCAAGTGCCCATCAACCGTCGCATTCGCAATATCAGCATCAGTACCCGAATCACCCGTCAACAACGTGATGTTCGCACCAGCCGCATTCATATCAGCAACCGCCAACTGCGCAGCCGGAACCATACCCGCACCCAACACCGCCAACGGACCAGTCTCAGGCAACAACGTACCCAACAACAACTCCGGACCAGCCGGTGCACCAGTCGCTGTCTCATCGGTGTCGACCGGCTCCTCGGTAGGTTCCGGCTCGGGCTCGTCGTCCGGCTCCTCGGTAGCTTCTGGCTCGGGCTCATCGTCGGGCTCGTCGACTGTTTCAGTCGTATCGTCCGGCTCGTCGACGGGGTCCTCTGCGACCTCGACGTCGTCGCTACCGCACGCTACTGCGAACAGAGCAAGCGCCAGCAGAAGCGCTAGTACGCGCGTCCAACTTTGCTTCATAGTTAATTCCTTTGTGTCGTCACACCCGAGCACAACGTGTCGAGAGTGCCGGAACGACAGTTTCCCCTCCGGCAAAAAGAGTGTAGTCCCGAAGCGACGATGCATGCCTCAGACGGTGACTGCTGCTGCCATGCGCCCCGGGCAGGGCATGAAGCTCAGCCGTCAGCTCACGTTGTGAGCGCAGCAACGACTGGCGCAAAGCCAGCGTGGTCACGGATCACGAAGTGGGAAATCCCGAGCTGGCTGCGGATCCGCTCCAGCTTGTCGATGATCTGCTCGGTCGAGCCGATTAGCATGAACGGGGTCTCATCGATAATGTCTCGGTAGCGGGCCAGTCGATCGGTGTCAGCATCGGTGAGCGGTGTGTCCACCGCCGTGAACTGCACGAGTGCGGACCGTTCGATCATGTCATTGCGCTCGCCTGCCGCCTCTTCGAGCCAGGTTGCACGGGACGCTATCTCGCCGAATGCGAAGCCGCCCCCGCTTGGCGTGCCATCGTCGCCATGGGTGAGTCCGGTGAACTGGAAGATTTCTGCGTGCTGAGCCGCCATGGCAACAACGCGCGGACCGTGGCCGCCGATCAAAAACGGGATGCGCTCCTGCACCGGTTCGATGCCCATGTCGGCGATGTCGACCGAGTGATGGGTACCATCGAACGCGCACGAGCCCGTGTCGCAGAGTTGGCGAACAACGGTGAGCGATTCGCCAAATCGGGTGACCCGAGGTCCTGGCGCTAGCAGATCGAGCCCGATTGCATCGTGTTCGGACTGTGCGTACCCGGTACCCATCCCCAGCACCAGCCGGCCGTTGGTCATCTGATCGACCGATATGGCGGTACGGGCGAGTAGCGCAGGCTGGTGAAACTCGTTGTTGAGCACGAGTGGCCCGACCCGCAACGTCGTGGTCGCCTGCGCCGCAACCACCAGCGCTACAAACGGATCGACGGCGTTGCGACCAAAGAAGGTGCCTACGTGGTCCGACGAGTAGAGCTCGTCGTAGCCGAGATCCTCGACTTCGCGAGCAAGCTCACTCACCGCGGCGGCATTGGTCAACGAGCCCGTCTGAACGGCAAAGCGAAAAGGTCGCACCCCGACAGACTACACGCAACCGGACGGTTGCACTTTGTCAGTCGTCGCGACGGCGCAGTCGTTTCGAGTGGTCTTCGAGTCGAGCCCGTTGTTGGGGCGTCAGGCTGTCCATACCGCGCTCGCCGACTTGGTCAAGGATTGCGTCCATCTCTGCTTCTTCGAGCTTGCTGAGCTCGCGGCGGGGCGCCGCAGTGGGAGATGGCGCAACGCTCAGGTTCGCCCGGCTGCGGCGCTTGCGTTTGGTGGTCGAACGGCCTCGGCTCGTCGACGCCGGGCGAGGCGCACCGGTCACCGCTGCGGGTAGCGCCAACTTGGGGATCCACTCGGAGCGGTCGGCGAACCCAAGCGCACGGATCATGAGCAGCGATACGCCGATGACCGAGAACAGCATCACGATGCTGTGGCTTTGGCGCAGCCCCAAGTATTGCAAGAAGTCGATGCCCACGATTACTGCGGCGATGACCCAGGCCGGGATGCCAGGCCAGAACATGGCCTTGGGATTGCGGGCTGCGAATCCGACCAGGACGCCGATCTCGAGGAAACGAAGCCCGGCGACGGCACCTCCGTTGCCGGACACCAACTCGAACAGCGTGACGAGCACCGCAGGTATCAGGATCATGGCCAGCGTGTAGATCACGAACAGACGCCGTCCCATGGCGCCTTCGAGCTGGCTACTGAGCATGAAGAACACGGCGAACAGAATCAGGGTCCAGAAGTCAGGCGCATTGGGGATCGGCCACGTGATCAGTCGCCATATCTGGCCATCGAGCACGCTGCCAGCGGCAATGGAACGCTCGAACACGATCTCGTTACTGGCACGCGAGCCCAGTACCAACAGTCGCGATATGCGCCATGGAGCGCCCTCGACTGCCCACAGCACCATCGAAGCAAGCCCTGCGCCAACAATAAAGATGGTCGTGGTTACGTCGATATTTCCGACTCGGAACCATGGGTTGTCGCTGCCGTAGCCGCCACCCATGTTGAAAGAACGCATGGACACAAAACTAGGGCACAGAACCGCAAACGCGATGTCTCCGTGCGATCTGCGGTGCCGGGAGGACTTTAGAGGCGCTTGGGCGGCCGGCTTATGACCGCTGCAACCGCTGCGAACACCACAACCCCGCCGAGCACTTGTATCACCGTGAGCGGCTCGTCGTGAATGATCCAGGCCGCCAAGATGGCGACCACGTTCATCGACAGGAGATACAACGAGGACCTCGATGCATCGACATAACGATGCACCCATGCCATCACGATGTGGCCCAGCCCGCCGGTGAACACGATGATCAGGGCGAGCCACAGCCAGTCCAGTCCGTTGATCGCCCGGTAGTCGGCTGCGCTACTCGTGAGCAGCGCCCATGGGGTGACGGCAAGCGCGGCCCAGACCACGACTCCTGACATCCACTCGACCGCATCGATGTCGTGGCGGCTCCGCTCGCGTTTGGTCAACAAGAAGTACACGATGAAGAACAGCTGGGAGACTGCCGCATACACAAGCGCCGCTGCGCTCACTTCGAAGCCTTCGCCGCCGGTGGCGACCACGATGGCGGTACCCGCAATGCCAACGATCGTCCAGATCACGTGCCACAGAGTTGGTCGTTCGCCGAGGAATGGTCCTGCAACAACCAAGATGATCCCCGGCTGCAGTGCGGCAAAGACGCTCAGCACCGCCACGGCGCCCTCGTTGATCGTCAGGAACACGAACACGAGGTTGATGCCGAACGCGGCACCTGCAACTGCGCCATGGCGCATGCTTTGCCAGGTCGGCCGGGCGCCTCGCCATGATGCGAGCAGATACAGGATCGGCACCGACAACCAGAAGCGATAAAGCACCGAAATGACCGCTGGAGCCGAGATGAGCTTCGATACCGGCGGCCCAAGACCCCACACCAGGATCACAAACGCGAGCGCCGAGCCGGATTGGGTGGAGCGCACCGATGTCTCTGAAGAGGTCGAAGCAAGTGGTGTTGTTGTCAGGACCCATAGTGTTGCAGCCATGGATCTCACCGTCTTCATTGCTCAACAGATCCACACGATGAATCCGTCGCTCCCCCACGCCACGGCGGTCGTGGTCGCCAACGGAATGATCATCGAAGTGGGTACCCGCGAGTCGGTCCAGCCCTGGCTGGACAGCCATCCGCACCGGATCGACGAGACTTTTGCTGACAAAGTCCTGCTGCCAGGCTTCATCGACCCCCATCTACATCCGTCGATGGCGGCGCTGTTGATGCCAATGCACTTCATCACTGCGTTGCCCTGGCGTTTACCGGACCGCACCGTCGCCGCAGTCCAGGGCCATCAGGAGTACCTCGACCGGCTCGCCGAAATCGAAGCTTCGATATCGGATCCGGGCGAGCCGCTCATGACCTGGGGGTACCACAATCTGTGGCACGGCGAACTGCACCGCCACATGCTGAATGCGATTTCACCAACGAGACCCATCGTGGTCTGGCAACGCTCGTTCCACGAGATATTCATGAACGACGCCGCGATTGCCTATGTCGGACTCGACGAGGCTCGACTCGAAGCTCACCCCCAGGTCGATGTCGCTGCCGGAAGGTTCTTCGAGAGCGGCCAAATGATGGCGGCCGGACAAATGACTGGTTATCTGACCGAAACCGCCCGGTTCGCACACGGGCTCGAAATCACCAAACAAGCAATTCACGCAGGCGGGCACACCACGATTGGTGACTTGACCGGATCGTATTTCGATACCGACGACGAGTGGGACAGCCTGTGTGCGGTGCTCGACACCGACGACACACCGTTCCGGGTGCAGATGATTCCGATGGGAACCCGCAAAATGGGCGGACCCGGCCACACCGCAGCGCTTGCGCACGTGCAACAGCGGGCCGAGCGGAGCACCGAGAAACTGTTCTACCGCAAGCACGTCAAGCTGTTCGCCGATGGCGGCTTCTTCGCCCAAGCCATGCAGGTCCAGCCGCCCGGGTTCATCGATGGTCATCACGGCGAGTGGATGTTTGCTCCCGAACAGGTCGAGGAGCTTGCCCGCATCTACTGGAACGACGGCTATCAGATTCACGTGCATTGCACCGGCGACATGGGAGTACAGCTCGCGATCGATGTGCTCGAAAAGCTGCAGTGGGAACGCCCGAGATTCGATCATCGCTTCACCATCGAGCACTTCGGCTTGTCAACGCCTGAACAGGTACAGAAGCTGGCGGCACTGGGTGCGATAGTTTCCGCCAATATCTACTACGTGCACGAACTCGGCGAGAAGTATTGGGCCGAGTCGGTGGGTCACGAGCGGGCTTCGCAGATGGCGAGACTGGGAACGCTGGCGCGCCACGGCGTGATTACTGCGCTGCACTCAGACTTCACCATGGCCCCTGCCGAGCCGCTGGTGAGCGCATGGGTTGCCGTCAACCGAATCGGCGAGCAAGGCGCCGTATTAGGACCGGAGGAACGGATCTCGGTGCATCAAGCAATGAAGGCAATCACCATCGACGCTGCCTATGTACTTGGCATGGAGCACGAGATCGGGAGCATTCGGTCTGGCAAGAAAGCCGACTTCACAGTGCTCAAGTCAGACCCATACGAAGTCGATCCGGCATCGCTCAACGACATCGCCATCTGGGGAACAGTGTTCGAAGGCCAGCTGTTTCCGCTCGATGGTCAGATCTGACACGATGCCGAACGCTACGACCCCGTGGCAGTGGTAGCAGATCGATCGGCCATCGGCAGACACGGTCTCAGCGGCTGAGCGCAATCGTTTGGTATCGACGTCACCCAGAGCGACGTTATGGCGGCCTACGCCATAGCCACCATTTGGGAGACTCCTGCGGTTGGTTGAGGTGTGAAACGTCTTGAACCCGGGCCCGTCGCTCTGATGCGGCGATAGGCCCGGGTTCAAGTGATTGGTGTTGTCGGTCTACGACAATTGGGGTCTAGTCAAGTGGTTGCCATTCCAGCTCAAGACCGTCTTGTTCCAGTAGGCGGCGGCGGCGTTTGGATGCCGCAACGAGTGCTGCGCCTCCGGCGGCCAACAGGAGGCCGCTTTGGAGCAACCTTCCGCTTTCGCTACCGGTGTAGGCCAGGTTGGTGTTGCCGGTGTCGGCGAGTGCCAGCCGGTCTGGTGGTTGTGTGGTTGTGTTGTCGGTTCGTGGTACGAATCCACCGAATCCGGTGAATGTGTTGCTTGGGAACGCCGAGGCTGGCGCTGGTTGTTGGGTGACGGTGCGTTCGAACTCTGCGAAATCGCTGTCGTCCTCGTCGCCGAGGCTGTTGTCGATCACATTGTCGATTGCGGTGTCACCGGTGCTGTCTGAAAAGACCGAGTCGACATCGTCCAAGGGGAGGATCTCGCCGGTTGTTGGATGAACTGCAGTGGCGCCTTCGATGCCAGCGACGTTTCGGAAGGATCCGGCACCGACTCGTGTGGTGATCTGCAGAACTCTGGACTCACCTGGTGCGAGTGGTCGACTCAGTGTGACAGAGGCGGTGGAAGCGTCGCTGCTGAACCAGTCGTCGTCGTTGAGCACCATGCCTGGCGGCAAGTGATCGACGACAAGTATGTCGGTGGCGATGACGGAGCCCTGGTTGATCACTTCGATGTTGAAGGTTTGATCTGGGCCGTTGGTGGTGGTTGCTCGGGTCTTGCGTAGTGCAAGATCCAAGGCAATAGCGGCTCCGTCGTAGTGGGAGGTGTCGCTATCGGTGTGGTCGGGTGCATTCGGCACCGCCAGGAAACTGCCTGGGTTGGCAGAATCTTCGTAGGCCGGGGTTCCGGTCACGTTGCCGACATTGCTGTACGGCGTTCCGCCCGCAAAGCCAGTGGCCGTGCAGGTGATTGAGTCACCAGCGGCCAGTACCGCAACCGTGTTGGTGCCATCTCCGCAGTCGGGGATCACGCCCTGATCATCGGTTACTTCGACGTCGACCATGGTGATGTCGCCGGTGTTGGCGACTACATAAGTCCAGGTGACGTCGTCGCCTTCGAGGATCTTTTGGCCCGGAGCAGTGTCGGAGTCGACACCGTTGGTGGACTTCTCGATATCGATGCCGGGTTCGGCACCGAGATAGTTGGAAGGATCTTCGTCGCTTACTGCATCGGCACCGGGGATGGCGATCAAGCCAGCAGCGTTGTCGGGATCTTGTTGTGCTGGTGTGGCTGAAACAGCCCCAATGTTCGTGTACTGGCCGTCAGATGCAGTGCCGGTGGCTTCACACTCGGCGGTTTCACCTGGCAATAGCAAAGCAATCGAGTTGCTGCCATCGCCACAGTCCACGGCTTCTCCTTGATCGTCGGTGACGATTAGGTCGACCAGCGGGGTGTTCGACGTGTTGGCCACCCGATAGGTCCACACCACTGGATCACCAGGGTTGAGCAAGACGCCGGGCACTACATCGGCGTTCACATTGTTGGTGAACTTCTCTATCACCACATCACCATCTGAGGCCACGTAGTGAGACAGGTCGTCGTCATTGACCGGGTCAAGACCCGAGTCTTCATACAGACCAGCATCGGTTGGCCAGGAATCAGGATCTTCGGGATCACAACAACCATTCTCGGGATTCACGACCTCAGCCGGAGTTCCATCGACAGTCGCCGTATTCTCATAAGCACCCAGCTCCGCAGAACCCGTCGCCACACACTCGACAATCGCACCCGGCACAAGCAGGGCAATCACGTTGGTGCCAGCGCCACAATCAACACTGACTGCTGGATCGTTGTCGACCACGGTGACTGCGGTCAGCGGCACGGTGCCGTCGTTGATCACCTCATAGGTCCAGATGACCAGGTCACCCGGGCGCAGCACAGGTCCGAGCGTGTCATCGGCATCATCACCGTTGGTGGCCTTCTCCAAACCAATCGATGGGTCAGCACCGGAGTAATGCGATGGATCATCGGCTGAGACGGGCTCGTCGGCTGTGATGTAACTAGCCGGGTCGTCGGAGTCGGGGTTCGGGCTTTCGGGGTCTAGCACGCCGGGTGTACCGGTGGCGGCGGAGTCGTTGGCGTACAGGCCTGGAACCGCAGTCCCAGAAGCTTCGCACACTACGGTCTCGCCGACAGCCAACACTGGGATCTGGTTGGAGCCGTTACCACAGTCAACGCTGATTGCCGGATCAGAATCATCCACGGTCACATTGACCATGGCCACGGTTGCGTCATTGGTGACTGCGTAAGTCCATGTCACGTCGTTGCCGCTCAGAATCTGCTCACCAGGAGCACTATCGGAGTCGACACCGTTGGTTGATTTCTCCAACGACAGGCCGCCTTCGAAGGCTATGTAGTGCGAGGGGTCTTCGTCGGTGTAAGCACCGCCGCCGTCTGGGGTGTACTCGGCTGGATCCGTTGGCCAGTCGGCCGGATCGAGCGCTGCATCTGCAGGGTCGGTTGGCAGTGCGCCTGTGCCCTCGACGGTCGAGTCGTTCATGTACTGCCCAGCAACTGCTGAAGCAGGTGCGATGGAGGTACAGGTCACGCTGTTGCCTGGTGCGAGCAGTGCAATCACGTTGGTGCCGCTACCACAGTCGATGGCGGCGCCGATGTCGGAGTCCTCAATGGTGACGTCGAGCATGGCTGACGGTGACGTGTTGGTCACCACATAGGTCCACACGACGGCGTCGCCGACTTCTAATACCGGGCCAGTTGGCTCGTCGGCATCGACACCATTGGTTGCTTTCTCGAGCTCCAGGCCGCCGTCGGTGCCGAAGTAATGCGAGTCATCGGTGGCTTCAGGATCGTCTTGACCGGTTTCGGTGAAGTCTGCCGGGTCATCTGACCAGCTGTCTGGATCAGATAGATCGACATCTGGATTGGACGGGAACGCTGGCGTACCCGAAACGTCAGCGGTGTTCATGTAGAAACCAATACCGGCTTCGCCGGTTGCCTCACACACAACGGTTTCGCCAGGGATGAGCAACGCAATCACGTTGTCGATCGCCGGGGCACAAACGGCGGTCACACCAGGATCAGAGTCGGACACTTCTACGTCGAGCAACGCAGTGGTACCGGTATTGATGACCTCATAGCTCCACGTAACAAGATCGCCGCTGGCGATCTGTGCACCGGGGGCAATGTCGGAGTCGAGGTTGTTGGTGGCCTTTTCGAGTTCGAGCCTCGGGATTGCCAAGAGCACCTCCGCAATGTCGTGATCGTCTTCGTCGCCGTCATCGTTGTTTGTCACATCATCGACCACGACATCATCGTCGGTGTCATCTGCGTCCGAGTCGATATCTTCCAGCGGCTCGCCCGCTCCGTCGACAACTTCGTCGCCGTTTTCATCGGTGGCGGAGCCCCCGGTGATCTCAGCGGTGTTGATCAGCGTCGTAGCTGTAGGGGCAGCGGCCACCTGCAGGGTGACCGGAATCGTGATCGATTCGCCAGGGGCGATCGAACCAGTGACCGCCAGGAGGCCGTCGTCGGCACTTGGCGTCCACACATAGGCGAGCGCTTGATCTCCGGTGCTTACGCCGGAAGCGTTGGCTCCGAGTGTGTCGTCGAATGCGTCGAAGAAGGCGGGGTCGACATAGTCAATCAGCGTTGGATCGGTGGCAAAGACGCTCCCCTGATTCTCGATAGTTACCAGGAACGTCACGAGACCGCCTGGTTCGAGTGGGTCGGGGGTAGTGGATTGAACGGTCTTGACCAATGACAGGTCATAGATCGGCACGATGACAACGTCGTAGTCGTCTTCGTCGCCACCATTGTTGGCGTCGCCATCAATGTCATCGTCGACCGAGTTGAAGGTCTCGCCGGCGCCGTTGCCGTCTACGTCATCGGGCGTCGAGTCGACGTCGGTAAGTGTGCCGTCGGAGGCGTCGCCGTTGGTGCCGTCGCCGTCGTCGTCGAAATTGGAAACTTCAGCGTGATTATCGAGCTTGGGGCCCGAGAAATCGTCGCTGACTTCCAACACGATAGGAATCCTCAGACCTGCGCCAAAGGGCAGCTTGTCACCTGGGGTCACCGGCGCGAGCGTCGCTACTGGATTGTCAGGGTCGGTGACGTCCCAGAAGAAACTGAAGTCGGGCGTACCAGACACCGTGGCCGTTGCCAAAGCTGGTGGGTTCAGGACGCCCGAGAAGGCGTCCCACATCGATGGATCGACATAGTCGGTCACTTCGATCGTTTCCACGCCGATCGACTGGTTGGTCACGGTGATGTACATCGTGACCTGATTACCGTCGATCGGTCCCAGCGTCTTGGTGAGCGCCAGGTCGTGCGGGATGGTCAACGTCTGCAGGTCTTCGTCGTCTTCGGTTGGCGTATCGCCGTCCGGTTCTGTATCCACGAAGCTGTCGATGTCACCAGCAGGATCATTGCCTGCTGCGTCAGAAGTCATCTCGGTAACTTCAGCGACGTTGTCAAGCGAGCCTGACGTCATCGCAGCGATGTCGAGCGTGTAAGTGACCTGAATCGTGACCGAATCACCAGGAGCTAGCGCGTCGACCACATAGCTACCACTTACGCCGGACACACCAGCGACCAGAGATTCGGAATCGAACACCAGACCAGCTGGTGGCGTGTCGGTGAACGCAATGTTGAAGATGTCGGTCGGGCCTTCGTTGGTGATCGACAGGCAGTAGGTCACATCGACCGTGGCTGCGGTAATCGCAAGTGGGCCTTCGACACAGTCGCCGGCACCATCAAGGATGGTCTTGTCCAGAGCTACGTCGTACCAAGTGGTCAACGCTTCGTCATGATCATCTTCATCAGATGTTCCGTCGTCGTTGAACTCGTCATCGACCAGCGGGTCGTTGAGTTCGTTGCCGTCCGGCGTCGAGTCCAGATCAACCAAGTCGCCGGTCGAGCTATCGCCGTTGGCGGGATCGCCGTCATCGTCGAAACGCAGAATCTCAGCCACATTGCGCAGCACAACCAGCGGGTTGTTCGGGATGTCAGCAGTCAACACGATGGGAATTAGCACGCTCTCACCAGCAGGCAGAACTCCATCGACCAGAACAACCGGATCAGTCCCAGAAGTATCCCAGGTGTAAGGCAGCACCGGACCGCCAGCCGCGCCAGCACCAGTGAACTCAGGACTCACCTGAGCACCCAAATCAAACACCCAACCCGGGGTGAGATAATCAATAACGTCGAAGTCTTCGACGGTGGACAGCTGGTTGAACACTTCGATCTCGAACAAGATCTCGTCGCCGTCTTGTACACCATCAAGGATGTCGGTGTAGTTCGGGTCATCGACGACCGGCTTCTTGACTAGCGCAAGGTCGAACGGCAAGCTGACCGACTGGGTGTCGTCATCGTCTTCGTTTGACGCCGTTGGGTCGGTGTCATTGCCAGGAGTTGAGTCGATATCGATGGCAGCGAGGCCGTCTGCATCCTCGAACGAGTCGATCTGCACGCTGTTCACATACGGACCAGCAGTCAGATCATTCACCACGTAAGTGATCGTGAACGTCACTGCGTCACCCGAAGCCAACTGATCGATCGTGTACACCGGGTCTGCATCGGAAACAACCGCAGTATTACCAAGCTCGGTCGTCAAGCTTCCAGCACTCGAAGAGTCATAGGTCAGGCTCGTCGGCGGGGCTTCGAGCACCTCAACCGATGTCACGGTGGAGTTGCTCTCATTGATCACTCGCACGTCGAACGTGGCTTCCCAGCCAGTAGCGGTCTGGGAGATAGTTGGGTTCAGCTTCTCGATCGCCACGTCATAGACAGGAATGATCGCAATGTCGTGATCATCCTCGTCACCACCAGCATTGCCGGTCTCATCATCGACCGTGGGATCGCCGTCGGTTCCGTCAGCCAGCGAGTCAACATCGGTCACATCACCGCTAGCGCTGTCACCATTCGCCGCATCCGCGTCGTTGTCGAAGTAGCTGATCTCTGCCTTGTTGATCAAATCACCAGCAGGCACATAACTCGGCGACACGGTAAGAGTCACCGGAATGAACAACGATGCACCATTGGGGATCAACGTCGAAGTGGGATCACTCGTCGGGTCAGCCGGATCATTCACCGTCACCACAGGATTTGCCCCAGAATTGTCCCAGGTGTACTCCAGACCCAACGCATCATTGGTCGAACCACCAAGATTGTCGTTGATGTCGAAGGTGAACATCGACGAGTCGACATAGTCAGTGATCTCGAAATTGTTGATCGGATCACCCTGGTTGATCAACTCGATAACAAAGTCGACCGTCGAAGCGCCTGGCGTCAGCCAGTCAGCTCCTGGGCTCCAGCCCGGGGCTGGGACCTTGGTCAAAGCTAGGTCGAACACACAATCAACCATGATGGACACATCATTTGAACGCACCGGCAAACCAATCTCGGTTACTCGTGCTCCAAAGGTGTTGGTCCAGATGTCATCACATTCATGATCAACCGTCTGCAACGTGAGCGTGGCCGAAACCTTGTCGCCGACATCGATGTCGTCCATCTCGGCAAACACACCAGTCACATCGCCAGCGGTTGCCGGGCACACACCGGGCTTTCCACCCGGGATAACAGAGCCACCAACACCGGTACACCAAGTCGTGTCAACTATGGAGCGAGCCGGATCACGACTGATCGTCAACGGATCGTCGCCGGACACCCATACGTTGCCCACGTCACCACTCAAGCCAATGAAGGACAGATCACCATCGGTGTCGGTCTCCGGCATACGGCCGTCACCAAGAGTTGGCACCGGCACACCATCAGCACCGGTATTGGAGAACGTTTCCATCTCGTCACCGTTGTGCGGCAACACATCGACAAATCGAACATTGGTCAGAGGCGTGTTGCCTTGATTGGCCATCTCCAAGGTAAAGCCCATCAGCGACGTGCCACCAGCGGGAGAATTCTCGTACACAATGCGTTCACAACGATCAGCCCAATCAGCAGGCTCAGCATCGAGGGTCAGCGCATCAACCGGCGCACCGGGATACTCGTCACAGTCGCCGACGCCGGTGTCGATTGCCTTGACAATCACCGACTCGTCAAAAGGCGCACCCGTGAACACCGACGACTTCGACGACGCCGCAGCTTTCGGGTCACCGGTATTGCCATCGTTACCACGCAGCGTTGCCGTATTGGTCAAGGTCGAGTCAGCAACAGCGCCGACAATCATGACCTCGAAGCCGAACTTGCCCTCGCCGAGCAAACCCCAACCGCCAGCGTAATCATCACCGTAAGTACACGTGATCGTGCCGCCAGCAACCACTGTCTGGGTGGGATCGAACGGATCCACCACCGCCGAGCCACCCGCATGGGTACACGTACCAACACTCGGCAACGAGGTGAACCCTTGAAACACCATCGTCGACGGCAAGGTGTCAGTCAGCGTTACCGCATCGATTTCGTCCAACGACGAACCCACAACCTGCGGATTGATCTCGAATTCCACCACATTGCCATTGGCAACAATCTGCGACGTTCCACCGGGAGACGACTTCGAAACCGCCAACGCAGCCTCAACAATAAAGATCTTGTCTGCATGAGCCCCGTAGTGGAAACCGTTATTGGGAGCGATGTACTCGATAGCGCGGCCATCGAACTCGTTGAACTGGTCGCCCACCGTGGTCGAAGTAGCACCATCATCCGCGTACGGCAGATTGCACCAACCCGTTGCGGTGGCATCAGAACCAGCAAGCTCTTGGTTCCACCTTGCGACGTTTGTGCACGTAGGTGTCGGCGCTTGGCCAGTGCCGTCCCACTCACCCGAGGCGCGCGACCCATAAATGGCCAGCTCCTGCTCAGCCTCCTGGGCACCAGGAGATGGGTCGTCCTTTACTCGTACCTGGAAGAACAGCTCGAGGCCCGCACCCCAGCTGGTGTTGCCGCGCACATTGCCGGCCCC
>ENA-ORXR01003326-ORXR01003326.1-marine-metagenome-genome-assembly--contig:-NODE-3326-length-14471-cov-11.015354_pt1 | contig 14471 bp, 26 predicted proteins | sample MGYA00237866_ERZ511479 | MGnify/ENA metagenome assembly ERZ511479 | reverse complement strand
CCACACCTCGCCGCCATTTGACCGCCACCAGCCCGCCACTTTCCCGCTGCCACATGCCCACCGCCAGCCCGCCACCACTTGTACGCCCCCCGACCGCCAAACGACGACCTCCCAGCCGCCGGCACTCCGCCCACCCGCCGCCACCAAACCGCCCGCCCGACGCCGACCAACCGCCGGCCCGCCGCCAAAAAGTCGCCCGCCAGTCGACCACCCTTTCTCGCAGAAAATCCGCCCGCCCGCCGCCAACCGACCTCCCTCGCTCGCCGACAATCCGCCCGCTATCCTCCAACCGACCACCCTCCCTCGCCACCAATCCTCCCGCCCGCCGCCAACCGACCACCCTTCCTCGCCGACAATCCGCCCGCCCTCCGCCAACCGACAACCCTCCCTCGCCACCAGACCGCCCGTCCGACGCCACCAAACTGCCCGTATGCCTCCGACCGCCCCCCCTTCCCCCCCCACTAAACCGCCCGTCCGCCACCACCCCCCCCCCCGCCCGCCCGCCACCCCCAAACAGCCCGCCCGCCCACCGCCAACAACCGCCCGTCCGCCGCCACCGAGCCGCACGTCCACCGGCGATGATCGACCCGCCCGCCGCCGACACGTCGCCCGCCCAACGCCACCAATCCGCCGGCCAGCTGCCAACAGCCGCCCGCCCGCCACCAACGATCCGCACGTCCACCAGCGATGATCCGCCCGCCCGACGCCACCAAACCGCCCACCTAACGCCAACCGCCCACCCAACGCCAACCGACCACGCTTCCCCGCCGGCCAACGGCCCGCCCGCCGCCAATAAGTTGCCCGCCGACCGCGAAATGACGACCTGTCCGCCGCCGGCAATCCGCCCGCCCAGGGCCAACCCAGCGTCGCCCCTCTCCAACCTACCACGTGCCCCCGAAGACCAAGCGCCCGCCGCCAGAGATCCACAAGCCCGCCGCGACGAACCCGCTCGCTCGCTTCCACTCGACCACCGCCCGCCGCCACACGACCACCGCACGCCGCCAACCAACCACCACTTGACCCGCACCTACCCGACACTTTCCCCCTGCCTTCCCGATGTCCTGTTGCCGTCTGACAGCCGTCCACCCGCCCGCTGTTTCTCCGCCACTTACCTGCCCCCGCATGTGCGCACAGTGTGTACACCAGCAAAAGAGAAACAAGTAGCAGAAGCCCAGTACGTCGAACACTGCAAGCACAGCATACAATCGCCAGAGTACAAGCGAGACGAAACAACACTACAGGCAACAAGCAAGCGAACATACTAACACACACGCACGACTGAAGGCTCTCAGGAGGAGCACCATCACTGACAATGAGATCCAGGTCCAAGTTGTTCGCGGACGACCTCCCCATCATCTCCGCTTCGGAGTCCACGCGACTGCAACTCCACTTTGGCCGCAACTTGGGTCGCATGACTGACCTCTCCTCCGAGGTCGTCGGAGAAAGCGGATGGCGCGCTCGGGAAACCCCGAATAGATCATGGATGGCTGCGTCCGTGCCTCTCGGCGCGTCGTCGCCACCACCCCGGTCGCTCCTCACATTCGCGCGCGGACGGGCCCCACCACTGGTACCCGCACCACCTTTACCACCACCACCCCCGTCGCCCCCCAAAATTTGCACCCCCAGCACCACCGCCGCCGATACCTGCGCCACCATCGCCACCTCCAACCCCTGCGCCGCCGCCCCCCGCGTCTCAGCCCCCATCGTGGCCGCCACAATCAGCACCTCGGCCTTCCGGAGGGTCAGTGTCGTCGTCCTCGTCAATGACGGAGACATCATCCTGTCGCTCGGCGACCCATTCGCGCACGAGCTGCTTGAGCTGCGCGATCTTTGCAGGCGTGACGACGTCGAAACTCTCCCCCCTCTTGTCGACGACTATTTGCAAGTCTATGGAGGCTTTGGGCGCGCCTGGGTCGTTGGTGATGGCGGCCCGCATCCGTCTCCCCTGTTCGTGGAGATGAGAGCGCCCCAGCCGTCAGTGTTGCTGTCGACGTTCGCGTGCAGGTACTTCAGCTCTTTAGCCGAGACAACCCTTCCCATCTTCACGACGCCGCCGTGCAGGCCCGAGGCACTCGGTTTATTACTTACCACGGGGACCGAGTCCTTGACGCAGACCTGCTAGAGCGAGAGACAGATCTGTGTTGGGTGGCGCCGATACAGTGACATGTCACAGCTCAGAGCATAAGAAAACCAGTACGTGCCAAAAGGTCATAGCAAAAGCAGGCAGCACACCGTCAGTACATGCGCTCAACGCACACACCACTCACACTATGCGTCCAACACGCGCACCACTCACAGCAGTACTCAAGGTGCGTGTCAGATTGCACCCAAGCAATCCGCACCTTGCTCAAAACAAAGACCAGGTTCACCTTGACTTTGGCAATGCCATTATCCCCGCCCAGGAACGCACACTCCTCCAAGTTGCCACCACAGTACAGAATGGTTGCTAACGTCGAGAGTACCGTCCCCCGCCGACCAGCGACAGTCTCCAGGAAGCCTTTCCCGCCGAGAAATGCAGCCGCTGCCGGCTTCGATCGACCGTCAAAGGAAGCGCCATCTTCCCAAGTCCGCTGGATGAACCTGTTCAGGCTGCAGTGAATGCTGATGCGTGTTTTTACCAACCACAGACGCAGTGCCACCGGTGCAGGCTCCTGGAAATTCCGTGCCGATGCCTACGTCTTTTTCCGACCGCTCGCGCTCGGGAATGCCGGCCGATGCAGGCTCCTCAGCATATCCTTCGCCGCCGCTTCACCGACGCCATGCAAGTCCAATACCACCTCCCTGAGCATAGCATCCAGCGTGTCAGACGAATGAGAACCGTTATCAGCCGACTTGTGTTTGACGGGCGCTTGTAGTGCACGCCTTGTCAGTAAGCGCCGAAGACCAAGAATGCGCGGCTGCCCCGTCGTCGAAACGGGGGCGACCTTCTTGCGTCTCACAAACGGTCATCAAAATGGCATCGAGAAGCGCTTGAGGTCGCCAGAGACACCCGCGCCAACGTCCTTGCCCACACCGTCGCCGTCACCGTCCCCGCCAGGAGCCGAGGCGGCACCAACGGCACCACTGGCGCCAAGGAAACCAGTAGAGCCAAGGTCGACACCCGCTCTAGCGTTCAAACCCGCGCCAGCGTCGACAATGGGTCCAGCGTCGACACCCGCGCCGACCGCGGCGCCGCCGTCGTCGTCACTCCTAGCGCCGTCTCTACCGAGGTCCGGGCGGCTGGCGTCCTTGCCAACGGCACTGTCAACGCCGATGTCCGCGGGGCCACTAAAATTCAACGGTACCACCCACGCCACCGTACTCCTCCCCCATGTCGCAAGCCGCTTGGCGCGGTCGCTTCGAAGAGGGCGAAGTTGCAAGCGTCACGCCATCGTCGCTGACGGGTGACTCCGAAGAAGAGGTCGTGCGTGACGCCGCCATTGCCGTGACGCAGGAGTTGTTTATAGATGTGTACGCATACGGAGTGGCGTTCCTGCCAGTCGGGTTCCAGGCGGGAGGAGCAACAGGAACAGCAGTACCGTCACGCGTCCAGGGGGGTGTACCGACGACGGCTCTTCCGCCAACGCTCGTGCCCTCGTGCGCTTTCGCGACGGGGTTGACGGTGACTTGCGTAGAGGGGCGGGGTTACTGTCAATGCGCTACAGACGGCTTCTTGGCTTTCTGAATTTCCAGCTGAAGTCCAGACTCGCTTGACTGTATTGCAAGACAGAAAGGCAGAGGGAAGCACAAGCGTCCAAGACTCTCCCAGTTAGTACTTGCACATGATATACGGACTACCACAGCTTCCAGTACAGTTGCAGCAGTACGTAAAAGACAACGAAATATCGATAGTATTACAAAGGGTTTGGAGCAAACAGCACGAACGTGCAGTTGGTGAGAGGCGTTGGCGTTGGCCTTGTCGTTGCGACTTGCTGCCCGCTTCTCACTTGCACTCCTACCACCAGAGGGAACAGTCGGCGTCCCCATTCGACTTGAATGGCGCGTACTGGTGAAAGAACAGCGAGGAGACGGCGTCGCCGGATCGACTGGGTTGGCCTTTTCAGCTTTCAGGGCCGCGACCACATCCATCGCGTCACCGGCGTCCTCTTCGCCGTGCGCGTCGCGCGCCGCCCAGGCGTCGATAGAGACACCGGCATCATTACTGGCGGCTTTGGCTACGCTTGAGCCCGTACTAGCCTCCGAAGCCGGCCCGTCGACCGCGCCCACCGTACTGGCGGCGACCACCATATTGTCCGCAACGCACACAGTGCTAGTGGTGGTCACCGTCTTGGTGGAGGCGCCCGTGCTGACGGCGGCCCCCGCACCGAGGGCAGCGACAGTACCAGCAGCAGCTACCATACTGGGAGCGGCCGTGTTTGTGGAGGAAAGGATAGTACAGACGGCGACCACCGTGTTGACGGCGGCGGCAAACGTGCTGGCAGGGGCGAACGCGCTGGCGAAGGCGACTCTGGAGGGGGAGGGAGCGTCCGTACTGGCCGCTGGGGAGCCAGTTATGGCGATGGCAACCTCGTTTGTAGCGGGAGCATCCGCGCTGACGCCGCTCTCCGTGCTGGCTGCGGGCGTGTCCTTGTTGGCGGTGGCGACTGCAATCGCGGCGGTGCCCTGGGGGGGAGCGGGAGCACTTGTGCTGACGCGGCCGGTCGTGTTGGCCGCGGCCACTCTGTTGACAGAGGGGGTGTCCGTGCAGGCGACAGCGACCTTGGGGACGGCTTGGGAAACCGGGCTGGCGGGGGCCAGCCGGTGGATGGGGGTGTCCGTGTCGGGGGCAAGAGCCACAGTACTGGCTGTGGAGACCTTGGGGGCCGCGGTGGCCACCAGTTGTGCTGCAACGCGTGCGTTGGTAGCACCAATAAAGGGATCAGCGGACCCCACGTTGGTGTTGCCGCTCGCCCTCGCGGCGGCGATCATTTTGACGGCCGCAACCAGCCTTGTGGAGGCTGCCGCGATGGTGTCGAGCGACGAGGTGGGATCCTGGGCCCCGTCCAACCGCGGCACTGGCGTAGTGTCGGACAAGGGAAGCGGCGTCCCCAAAGGAGGAATCGGCGACAGCGAAGGCGGGGTTGGTGGCCGTACGAGGCCGTTGAAGAGCATGGCGGCCGACGGGGCGGACCGCGCTAGGGCGGGCCCGCCAGCAGGGTCGACATGGTGGGCGTCGACACGTCCGACAGGGCCAACGCGGCCTAAGTGAAGGCCTTCTCCGTCACCGGATCCGGAAACGCAGCCGGTGGCTCTCGGGCCACCAACAGGGGGTATTAGTGCCGGGATGTCGGTCACACCGTCCATGTGTGTCTCGTTCGCGGCGGCGAGCGCGTTGCTAGCGGCCTCAAGAAGGCGATCAACGTAGCCCAGAAGATTCATACCTCCTGAGGGCGGAGAACGTGGATGGGGGGTGGGTGGATGGATTTGAGGGGAGAGGCGGTGGACGAAAAAGGGGGTGTCGGCACAAGTGGTGAGGCCAGGCAGCGGAGGACAGTGGGGTACCAGGCGCGAGCGATGCGGGAGAGCGGGAGCAGTGCACGAGTCATCAGTCCTCGGTCCCTGACGGTGACACCCGGCATGTGATATCAAGCGCGCAACGTTGAGTCGTGTCGGACTCGCGGGCCCGCTGCGACGAGAACGCACAGCGGGCTGGAACACCACACGGGGAGGGGGTCTCCGCGTTGACGGCTGTGACGGTGTCGGTTCATGGGCGCGGTTGAGTATGGGTCGCGGGTACGGGCGAGCTCATTGAGTGCCGTCGCTGTACCAATCAGCATTCGAGACTAAGACAGCTCGACCAGCACTGACAAATGCTGATCGATTGTATTCTGGTGGAGTAATGCTGGACAGGTGTCCTACGGACAACTGACAGCGGACAAGCCTGAAAGGGTCAAAAAGAGAAGGCTCCCGCGACGTGCTCGACAGCACTCAGCCTGAGCAGGGGTACAGAGGAGTGTGGGACGCGTTGTTGTAAGCACTGCGCTGCATGCATTTACTCTTTTGAAGACAGGGACTACCTCAAATGTTAGTGGTACTACTTTTTGTCTTGAATCTACTGTACTGGCCCGTAAACTGGATGGATCAACACTGTCGCGAGTACACACCTGTCCAATGTAAACACCTGTCGCGAGTACACCCCCGTCGCGAGTACGCACCTGTCGCGAGTACACACACGTCGTGAGTCCGCCCCCGTCATGAATACGCACCTGTCGGAAGCGCTGCTGGGTGCACTTCCCCGTCCCACCGTCCCTTGGCCTGGGCTTCTGTCCGGAACTGTCGTGTGAGGGCCTATCACGCTCCACTGCGGTTATGTTTCCCTTCCTAGTTGCAGGTTGTGGTCGCAGGCTGCGCTCCTCTGCTGATGAGTCGCGAATTTTCACCGCGTCACACTGCCGTGACGTACCCCTCGTCAATCCTACTGACGTATTGTCGTTCCGCCAAAAAGTGGAGAGTCCAGGCCTGTCAAAGAGGCGCTTTTGTGCGTTTGATTGGCCCAAACGTCGATCCGCCTGTCTGCGACTGTCCAGCTTTTGGCGCAACGACCATACCTGTCAAGTTAGGATGCATCGAGACCGAGAACGACCGACCTGTAATACATGGCCCGGACGATAGCGATCTAACGTTGGGCGATTAGGAGGCTCCTACGTCTCACCTTACTGGTTCTCCCAGCGGGCATATCGGGGCAGTCGGGGCAGTTGAAGCACTCCCATAGGATGTCTATCTCGAGTTTTCCAGAACGCATACGCGTGCGCACCGCCGTGGGCATGCGCGTCGAGCGCAACCATCTACACAGGCGAGGCGCTCGCGTCAAGCTGATGGCAGGCAGCGGTGGCAGGGACGGCGGCGCGATCATCGCGCTCGAAACCGTGCTACTGGAGGTGGCTGTCCTGGACGCAAAGATGGATGTACCGTGGAAGCCTCTGACAACTATTCCAGTCCACCAGCGTCGGGAGCCACGGCTTCGAGTGAAGACACTTTCCCGGGAGGTAGGGAGCGATTTTCAGCGAGGGATATTGGCTCGGACAGAGATGACGGTGACCTGACCGTCGCTTGTGTGACGACGTGTTTTCGCGCTACGAGCGCTGTGCTGATGCATACCAATCTACATTGGCCTTTCCCATGCTGTGGGGGGATCGTGCTGAGCCGTGGAATCGAGATTGTCTACGGCACGTCTTAATTCATGCCCGTACTGTCTGCAGCGGTGGGGTGATGTCGCAGCGCGAGCTCAAGGTTCTGTGCAACTTCACACGGAATGTCGAAGCGGCCATGGATGCTTCCAGAAGACGTTTCACCGATGCGTTAGAGACGGTGTGGCGCTTCATTTCCGCTGTCCGCCGTTACAAGCGGACCCTCAGTGTGCCGCTCAATTGGAGGAAGGTCATCATCAGAACTGACGGGCGACAGTACTGTCTTCTTCATGGTCGTGCTACAAGCCGCTCAAGACGAGGGGATGCGCGCCAAGCCCGAGGACCTGTACTGTGGCGCCTCGTGTTCTACTGACCATGATTCTGGGTCGATGGACACCAGGACAGACCTCAGCATGACGACACCTGATACCGTACTGTGCAACGCATGGGACGAAAAAGTGTACAAGCAGCAAAAGGAGCACCTCGAAAGTACCTTGCATCCTGGGACGCGTGTGCCGGGGTTCTTCCTCTAATCCAACTCGACTGTTCTGAGCTGCAGCGGTGCCGTGTCGGCGTACCCTCTGCGGATGAGGGTCATCAACATCAACACTGACTAGGTGCGGTGGGTCACCCTGGCGTATATCCCGCAGGTGCAAGAAAAGTTTCTCGAGACTATGAGGGGGCAGGAGGTAGGCGCCGAGCTGCTGCAGCGCATCCTACACATTGTGTTCCGGACAAGCCTGCTGGAAAGTCACGACGGGACGTGGCTCAATCTTCCAGGAGGTGGCTGTGTGCGTGTCTCTCCCAGTGCACTTCTTTACGTATGCGATCAGGCCTAGAAGCGCGCCGTTATGTGTCTGAAGGGGTCCGGCTGTCTCTTCCCTTGTTTGGCGTGTAATGTCGGTCGGGACTGCTCCTCTACGGAGGCGGGCAGAAACGCTCCAGCAAGAGACATGCACGAGACTGTGCGTGCACAACTGCGCAATGTGTTGATGAGAAACTTCAGCGGTACTGGCGCGATACGTACTGAGGCGGAGATGGCGCCCAGCGTGAATAGCATGGTTCCTGATCTGGCTGCGTAGGCAGGGCTTGGTTACGGCCCACAATTGCTGTATCGCTTGCCAGGGTTTGACCGCCTCCATGTATGTTTCTCATTCCATATGAGCGTCTTATTCTTCTTTTCGTCCTGATTGGTGGATGTTACGGCCTATGAATGTATACTGTGGACGCCAGGAATCTTGTGTTGGTGCCGGGAGTCACGTCACTAACGACACGTTGCGTAGGTATACCCGCCCGTTCTTGTACTGTGCTGTTGTCTGCATGTGATCAGGTTATGGACGTTAGTATCAACCGCAAGGTCGCAAAAGCGGTGCCCGAGCACCTTCGGAAGATTGCTCTCCCGGGTGGCCCTGTACGGCTTGACACTTCCACGAATACCGGGCGCGCAGTCAACATGCGTTTCAAGTATGCCTCACGGCGTGTACGCGTGCCACACATACACCCTGGTTATGCTAGATAGCAGATAATGAAGAAGTGTGCTGCGTGACGAGCAGGGGACGACCAGTGACAGTGACACGCGGTTGAGAAGCACATTGACCAATACTGACACGGAGCTTGCTACTCGTACTTTTGCCCGTTACGCTAGAGTTGTGTATTGCCTCGTTTATGTACTGGCCTCGTATTTGTATGTCTTATAGGTGAGTATTTTGTGCCAAAGGTTATGAAGCAGGAAACACTGACGGGTAGCGAGCACCGGCGAGCTCTTCCGTTCACGCCCTTCGCCGTCGTCGCTGCAATCTGCTCCGTGCAGGAAGAGACGGGCCCCCGAATCTTGAAGAGGGCTGTTCGTGAGTTGGTGGCCATGATGAACGAGATCTTTGCTGAGCGGTGTACTGGAGGTGGGATCACTGGCGCACGAGTGGCGGAAGTTGCTAAAAGAGCACAGACAAGGGTCTGGGACTACTACCAGCCTATACTCGGTCCGTCTCATTCTACAAAGCTGCACCGCCTTGCTGTGCATCTACTGGACGAGTTCCGTCTGCGGGGCAATTTGTTCGACGGCAACTCAGGCTACAACGAGGAGCTGCACAAGGCAGTGAAAGCGGCGTAAAAGGCCACCGACAGACGGCAAGACCAGTTCATTTAGAGGCTCCTGGTGAACCAGCAGGTGGCTGCTTTTTTGTTGGAGGAAGAGGAGCTCCCAGTCGCAGCGGACTCGAATGAAACGCCGGCAAACGCGGGGTGCCGCAGACGACCTCTTCGTCTCTCTCGGCGCTGTACTTTTGCGCAGCTAGCGCGGAAGTGCAAATTGCCCGGGCTCTGTACTGTGTTGGAGGTGGAAGACGGTGTGATTTTGTTCTTTTGCGACTCCCTTCACTACGGGATTCCATCCGCACCTCGGATTGGTCGGGTGGCCAACACCATTCGGGGGGCAGAGAGCTTCTATGAGGCTGCTTGGTAAGACTAGCTGCACTACCGCGGAACACATGGCACGGAGTACTACGGGAAAGCTGCCCTCGTTGCACAGTCCCGGGCTGGGAGACAGAAGCGGCTGGTCCTTCGGCGCGCAGAGAAGGCGCCATATCGTGAGGATTGTGTGCTGATGGACTAAGGGTGCCAGTGATTGCGGTGGGCAATACCGTCCAGAGGGAATGCGCCTCGTCTAGACGTCGTGGACGTGAACGACATTGTGGACTGAGATGCAGTGGAGCACGACTGGGAGGACCATCGAGAGCGACATGGACTGCTAGTCATGCATAAACAGGTATCATCCACCGTTGCAGAGCTACGCGCCGCCAGTTTCTTTGTAACCGCTTTTGCGGTCAGTGATGTGGCAGCGGGGACGAAAGAAGACTGAGCGGGGCGGGAGGAAGTGAGCAGGGGGGGGTGTACTGGGGTGAGGGTCTGGCAGGAGGTGCATTTGAGTATTTGCAGTCGTGCCTCTTTGACTTTTTGTCAGAGCGTGTCTCGGGTGTCTCGGCTGCGAGAATGGTCAGGAGAAAGGAAGCGCTTGGGAGCCGGCCGGACTGTGAGGGGCGGGGATGGAGGCATGGACATGTGCCAGGCCAGGGCCTGTCTCTGTAAACCGCGCGCCTCTGCAGAGTGCCTGCGCAAGACACGAGCGCAGCTGTGAGAAGTTCCAGTCCCGCTGTCTTAGAGCACCTTCAGCCACGGGGTCGTAGCAGAGAATGTGACGTGTGACACCCAGAGCAATAGATCATACGTGCCGAACGCTCGTGACTGCTGGCAATTCAGGGACGCCCTACACAGATCGATGCGTGACAACCCGTCCTGCCCGGCCCTTGCACGCTCCGAAACGACGACGACACACTCGATTTCCTTGTGTGTGCCTCACTTGTAGCCTGCTTCAGTAGGGGCTTCCAGCCCAAGAATCGGGCCCGATTTACCTGGTAGACCCCACCGGAGACAGCGCGTGGGACTTGTAGCCCATGCTCTCGACCCCCCCCCCGCTATATGGCGTGCGTTCGCCCCCCCTCCGTGGGCCTCAGCTCCAGTTCACCTCCGAATTTGTGCCAGTAAGGAAATCGGGCCTGTAGTACATGAGAATTGTGACAACACGCCCAGCCAACCCCACGCAGTTGGAGAGAAGGCGAGCCAGACCGTGTCGTCGGGTATTCCTGTCGGGGAACAGCGGCCCCGGAAGGAAAAACCGAAGAGCACACACGCACGGCGTCGACCGGGGGAAGGCGCCCCGAGCGACAAGCACGAGTTGTGTGACCGGAAGTTTATTTGCCGGCGTCGAAGGCGTTGAGGCGACACTCACGCCTCGCCCTCGTATCCTCTCCACACCATGTCAGTCCCCCTTCAACCTCAGGAAAAACACCCTCAGGGAAGTTTCAGAAACCCTCCCCTCAGGGCCCATGGGGCCAGTCTCAGTGGAGGATGGTCGAAGCTTTGGACACCGCCTTCAGTTGGGGCGGGAAAAGGGTGCTACGTGACACCCTCCCGGCGCCCCGGTTTCGGGCGCGTCGTGTAATGCTGGTCACTATCCCCAGTCGGGTTTCCACAAAATTCGGCCCTTAACTGGGGGCCCGCCCTCCGAATTACAAGACCAAGAGAAGTCTCGAGATCGCGGTTGTGGTTGGTGAGCCACAGGGTTATCACGAGTGGATCTCCACCGGAACGACTGGAAATATGCGTTAGTAGGACATATTTCTCTCGCGAGGGCCCGGGGCCATTTCGGCATGACCGGATCCGACCGTCTGAGATTGCAAATCCACGTGTCCCCTCGTGACTGGGACGGATCTGCTTCCCCGAGTTTGGGGGCCAGGTGTCCGGCCGTCACAGTTCGGCCTGCTAAAGGGGTCGCCGTCCCGGTGACCGAGGGCTCGGGGGGCCGGCCCAAGGGTCACGGGCGGGTCTGGACGACTAACAGGGAACTCCATCCTTATGGGGCCTGGGTGCTGCTCCGGCCAGAGCCAGTGGCGGCCGCCCCGGGTCGTGGGGGGTCCGACGGGGCTAAGGGGGCATGCACCGCCTCCGCGTGGAGGACACGTGGGCGTGTCAGGGGGGCTGTGTGGCTGGGGTGGGCCACACAATCCTTGGGGAGGGACGCTGGGTAGGGCGCCCTTCCGTGTCGGGCGTCGCGCGCGCCCCGCTTGCGGGGAAAACCAGGGGGGGGTGCGCAGCGCCGCCGCCGGACGCGATTGGGCGCCCCTGCCCGTATACAGGGGCCCTCCAAGCGAGGTGGCTGGGGGCGACGGAAGGCGGGATGGGGCGGGCACTTACTACCGGCCGCCACGATACCCCCCCCCGAGGCTCTGCTATCGTGCCCCCTCCCCCCTTTCCATAGCCTGCCTCGCGTCAAGAATCTGATGCGGCGACCATGTCATCCTCGTGGTCGACGGGGGCTACGCCGCCGGAGGAGACGGCGGCGCCAAGTGCGGGGCGCGTCGCGTCGGCGTCGGGCGGGACGCCGGCCAGGTCGGATCGCCGCCCCGCGGCGGCGGGGGTCCGCACCGGCGGCGGGACGCCGACGACGGGCGCGGTCAAGTCGGGAAGCCCCGCGGCGGCGACCGTTCGGACCAGCGGGGCGCCCGCCAGTACGAGCGCCGCCAAGTAGAGGGGCTCCACGGCGGCCACTCCCCGGGCGGGCGGGGCGGCCGCGTTGGCTCCTACTACGCCGACGGGCGCCACCAAGTCAAGTGGCGCGGCTTCGGCGGAAATGCGGTCCGTCGGTCGCGCCTGGCTGGCGGCGTGACCCCGAGCCGGGAGTCCTCGGCGGCGGGGAGTCAGGCAAAGCAGCCGCCGCCGGACCCGGGGCGTTCAAAGTCAACGACGGGGTCGGTGACGGCGTCCCGCGCGTCAAGTGCGGCGGAGCGTTCGGCCGACGAGGTCGCGGCGGCCCCCGCAACGGTGGCCGCCCAGGTGCCGTTGCCGCCCAGCCGGCCGGGGACTCCACCGGAGGCGGCGGGGGCGGCAGCGGCGACAACGGCCGACGGGGGGGAGGACATTATGAAGCAGGACTCCCCCCCCCCAGTTCCGCCACGGGTGCGCCCCCCGGCCGTGGAGGAGGCCGGTCCCGCGGGGGCGGAGTCTGGGGCGCTTGCCCAGTGGACGCCCCCCCACGCCCCAGTTCAGTTGCAGGAGTGGCACCTGCGGGCCCTGTACGAGGCCATCCCGGTGCCGAAGCAGGGCCCGGCGTGGCAGTGGTGGTTGACGCGTCTCTCCGTGCAGTACGAACTACCTGACGGGGTGATGACCGACCTCCCCGCCTTACTAGAGGCGGCGGACGCGCCGTTGTTGGAGCGCGTGGCGTCACGCTTGTCAAAGGTGATGGACGGGGCGACGGCCGACGACATACCGCCCGTCGTCGCGTGGGAGTGGGTGTGCTGCTCCCCCCCGTACTTGGGGGAGAGGGACCCCGACTTCCACGACCAGGACGCCCGCACGGAGCGCCACGTGCGGGAGGCGTCGGGTATACTGGTGATTGCCGCTCAAGTTGAGAGCACCCAGATTCACGTGTCGGCGCGGAGGGACTAGTACTTCCCGACACCGACGTGGTGGTCGGCTTTAGAGGTGCCCCACGGGTCTCCCTCGAGGGTGCCCCGCGTCGTGGCCTACTTCGGCACGGCGCTTCGTTGTGGGGAGTCCACCCCGGCGGCGGCCATCCTAGCTACCCAGTGGGTGCTGGAGGTGGCGGGGGTATGGTATGCCTCCGCCCGGACCAAGGCGTACCTGTGGCACCTGCCCGCCGGTTTGGTGGACCGCCTCGTAAGGCTGCACCTCGCCAACTTGGCGAAGGGGGAGGATCAGGAGGCGCACGGGTATCTCAGCGAGTTGGTTGACATCCACCAGTCGCTGGACTGGGCGCCGATGGTCCATACCTTGCCCGCCGAGTTAGCGGTGAGGACGAAGAAGCGGCCCGGGCGTTTATGCAATGTGACAAACGCCTCGTTGATGGTCGTATTGGTCTCCGCGAGGTTCTGGGCGACACGTCCTACCCCTACGCTGCGGGGGTGATGTCGACTTCGGCACCTCCGGAGTAGGGGTGGGGCGCCGCGGGGGCAGTATCCCCGCATCAGCGCAAGCGCACCCGTGGCGCGGCCGAGCGCTCCCCTGCTCGTGGGGGCGCTGTCCGGCGGACCACCCTGTCGGGGCCGTCCCGCGTGGGTCTGGCGGCCCGCCCGACGTTTGCCCCGCCTGGGGTGCCGTACTACCCGGCCCTGGGGGCGGGGCAGAACCTCAGGTGGGGGTATGTCACCACCCAGTGTGCGCGGGAATTAGCGACCACCTACGCGACTGCGGCGGGGACCCACGGGGAGGCGATAGTCGCCTCCCTGGTGGAGACGCTGGTTTGGGTCACCCGGGGCGCCGGGGCCGTACTACGGGGGTCCCCGTCGCCCCTCTAGGCGGCGGCTGACCAATTCCTGGTCGACACCACCCCCGAGGCCATCGGGTACCAGATGGCCTCGCGGTTGGAGGGACACGGCCAACGGGTGGCGCCGGCGTCCGCGGCACCGGCGGCCGGCGGGAGCTCCACTTGAGCCCCGTATGCCGGGGAGCCCGCCACAGCCACCTCACCCTACTATGGGGGCGGCTATGCCTACTCTGCCGGGGGCACTTCGGCGGCGGGACACGCCCCGTACGCAGGGGGGTACTCCTCAGCTGAGGCGGGGCCGAGTAGGTGTGGTACTAATGACGTTGGTTAACTATCCAGTAAGTAGCGACCGACCGTAGACGCACGATAAAGCGAACGCTATCGCCCAAGGGGCGAGGAAGAAGAACCTTTGTTCGTAACACATCCGGTGGGGAACTGGGGGTGCCAACGACGGCGAGCCCCGGTCCCATGGTGCTTTTGTTATCAGACGGTAAAGGGGCGGTGTCGATCGACCGAGCGATCAT
>ENA-ORXR01003325-ORXR01003325.1-marine-metagenome-genome-assembly--contig:-NODE-3325-length-14475-cov-3.580428_pt1 | contig 14475 bp, 14 predicted proteins | sample MGYA00237866_ERZ511479 | MGnify/ENA metagenome assembly ERZ511479 | reverse complement strand
GAGACGTTCGTGTAATTTTGTTAGGTTTTCGCTATTGCGGGTTTGGACATGTTCCAGTGATTTCCCAACACGTTCCGATACGCCCGTCAATCTTGCGTCCAGAACTTCTGCGAAATTTGCATCGCGTCGCTCGCTGTCTTCGGCGAATTGGGCGAGACGGCCTTGCAGGCGCGATTGCTCTCCTCGCATGTCCGCTAAATGGCTCTGTAACTCGCGCGCTTCCCTTGAGCGCCCGCTGCGCATGATCCATGCCGTGATGAGAACGGCAGCTAGAACCAGCAGCGCTGCCAAAAGCAGTTCCGTCAGCGTGATTGACGCGCCCGAAAACTCGACAATAGGTTCCATCTTTGTTCTCCTTGAGGGAGCGATGTGCCACGTTTTCTACCTATTGGGAAGAGGGGCACTGCGTGATGTTTCTCAATCGGGATTTCCTCCGGTGTCACGAGGTTTCAAACAAGGCCGATTTTCTCCAACCCGCGCAATATCCACCAGCCCGGATCGAATTCGCCGGGATGCAATCCTAACCGCGCGCTTTCCGGAAAAGCGTGATGATTATTGTGCCAACATTCCCCAAAAGTAATGAACCCGAACAGCTTCATTGGACCCGGCACATTATGTCCCTGAACGCCATGGGTCGGCACATTAAATGTGCGGGGACCATGATTATGGGCAAACCATCCGATCAACCAATGCCCCGTGATGGAGACAACAATTCGCCCGCTAATCCCCCAAGCGACCCAACCTATTCCGCCGAAATAATAAAGGCCTAGCGCTATTGGGATCTGCTGCAGCCAAACGGTACGCTGCAAAAATAACATAAACGGGTCTTGGGTAAGTTTATCGGGAAAGACGAGGTTGGGCCCGTTGGTCAACCGCAATTTGAGATGAGTTTGCAGCCACCAATCACGTAGGACGGAACTATGTTGGGAAAAGAAGGGGTGACAGCTCTCTTGCCGTTGCGCCCAATCGCGCAAATCATGCGCCCGCATCATTGTAAAAGGCCCGCCCAATCCGACCAAGGTGCCAAGATAAGCGCCGAAACGCGCGAGCCAAAGCGGGCACTCAAAACTGTCATGGATAAGCTTGCGGTGCATGCCGAGACTATGTCCACCGCAGAGGATAAGGATGGAAAGACACATAAATGCGGCGACTGCGCCGAGACTGAAATGTGTGAACCCAAGGCTGACCCAAGCGACGAAATGCGCAGTAAACCATATCGACTTAGCCGGCGCCCAAGACAATTTTCCGTCAAACGTGTTGGCGCTACCTTCGGAATGAACTCGGGTGAGAATATCACGCATTGTCGGGTGCCTTTCCGAGAATATTTTCGAGCAGATAATCCGCGCTTTCGCCAATTGCTTTTCTCTGCATCGGGCCGAAATACCAAGCGGGGTCCAGCTCGCGGCGATAGCGGATGGTCAGGCTGACCTCCGTTCTGCCATCGGCCAGCGGGGCCATCTCGATCTTGGTCCCGTGCACCGTCAAATAGTGAGAGAAATAGCTCGTATCTTGCGTGACTTCGGTCTCAACCAACAACGGCTCAACCGTCTTCATAAAGACATGCGTTTCGCCCTCATGCACATTGGTAAATCCCCAGCGGCGATAGGTGAAATAGGCTTTATGGGTTGCGCCTTGGGCAAAATTGGGGGCATCCACGCGCTCCGGCAGTGGGAAGATTGAGAGGAAGGCGCTACGCTTTGCGTCCAAATGAACGGGCCGTGCCAGATTGGCGTGTATTTCTACCGGCGTCAGGTTGAGGATTTGAGTGCGGGTAATGACTTCTTCGCGCGGGAAGCTTGTCGTGTCAGTCAAGCCCTCAACAGAAACGACAATGACCGCCAGAGGCACGAAACTGGCGCGGAATACATCCGCTTTTTTGAACCGATCCGGATCCGCTCTGTCGGGCGAGAGGCCAATCGCCAACAGTGCAAAGAAGATATAAATCGGCGCTGCCATGATAACGCAAATAAAGCCTTCAAAAAGAAGAGCGGAACTGGCCAGCATGACAATCACAGTGGCCAGTAAATGGCGACCAATGCGCTTCGTTTTTGTCCAGCCTACTGGCTGCGGAATGAAAACATAGAGGATGACGCCGATGAGATAGGGCACCAAGCAATAGAAAAAGGACGTTGTCGCAAAGCGGGAGTCGAGCGCGAGCCGTGTCAACATTGTCGCAACCCCCAGGATAAACAGGTAACGGATCCAAATGGGTTTGGGGCCGCCTGTGAGAAGTTTATTTAGAGTCATAACGGATCTTTCTTCTAAGGCCTACCGTTATACGCGATGCGGTATCCATTCCATCCGGCCACAGCGCCAAGAAGCATCGCGGCGGCGATGATAAGAAAAGGTAGGTTTGCGAATTCTCTTATGGTTCCGGAATAATCAAGAGGTTCAATCACAGATGCAGCTGTTACAATTATTGCACCCGTGAGACCGCCAATCAGCGCCGCTGATTTTCTGTTGAGAATGCGGAGAGTTTTGAACAGAAACCAGATTGGGAAACTGACGATGCCGCTAGATATGAAAGCGACGATTCCACCAAATATTAGCAACAATAGAGAAATCCAAAGGGCAAAAAGTATATTCATCCAGTCTGAAAACGGAACTGTGATGAGGAGACAGACTGTCGCTATTGCCCAGAGTGTTATGACGGCGGCGCTCAAGGCATCTATAAATCTGGGTGTCGCCGTGCGCTCGCGTTTCAGAAGCTCGGGCATATGTCCCCTGCCGGAATCTCTAGTTCCTTTCTAAGGTTTGCGGCCCGCAAATGCTGATGCATAGATTGCCCGATCTCGGGATCCAAAAATGTGAATCCATTGGCTAATGCCTTGCTCGGGCGGATGTCCTGATCGGCGAGGAGAATTTCACGGCCCAAGCCGCCCAACAGTTTGATGAAAACTGCCGGAATGGCAACCAAAGTTGGTCGGTAAAGCGCTTTGGCGACGGCTTTGGTGAACGTTCTATTGCTGACCGGGGTAGGCGCAGTGCCGTTAAGCGGGCCTTCTATTTGTGGCGTGTTGGCTGCGAATTGGATCATGCGCACGAGATCATCCCGCGTTATCCAACTCATCATTATGTTCCCTCTGCCGAAGGTTGCGCCGCCGCCCAGCTCTGTCGGGACGAGGAGTTGCGCGAGCGCGCCGCCGTCGCGGTCCAACACCATGCCGATGCGCAAAGTCACGACGCGGGTTTCCGGATGGCGGAGCTTTTCAGCCTCCGCTTCCCAGTCGGTGCAGAGTTTTTGGGCGAAACTCATGTCCGTTTGCACAAGCGTGAATTCGTCAATCGTGCCTTTGGGCGCGACGCCGTAAACACCTATCGCACTGCCATTGATCAGCACCGTTGGACGGTGATGCAAACGCTCAAACAAGCGTCCTAAGGCGCGCGTTGTCTCGATACGGCTGCGTCGGAACTCGGCCTTGCGCGCTTTGGTCCAAAGCCCTTGTGCCAGGGCTTCGCCCGCGAAATTGACGACAGTATCAATGCGCCGCTCTGCCGGAATTTGGTCGAGATTCGTCACCAGAGTTACGGGCGCAGGCAGCGCCGCCGTTGCCGCGTTTCGGGTCAAGACGATGATGTCGTACCCGCCGACCTGCAAGGCTTCAATCAGGCGGCGACCAATAAACCCCGTGCCGCCCGTGATCAGCCACGTCTTGCGCGGGCCCTTTAGATGCAATACTGTAGCAGGCCGGCGGTGGAGACGAGGCAGTCGAAGCGCCGCATGGAAATCTCGCGCGGCAAAGACTGTCACGGCCAGAGCGCCCGCCAGAAGAAATAGACTCCAATATTCATACCAGACAGGGGTGAGGGTCGTTGCGACTTTACTCCACCCGAGAAGGACAGGAATTAAGAGCGCCAAGACAACGCCATAATTGGCCGTCATCAGTGTGTGCAGCAGCCGTTCTGTGACGGGGAGTTTCCGAGTTAGGTCTTCTTCCGCGAAATCGCGCAAGGTCACGCCGACTTCGGCGATGAGTAAAATCATCAACCCAATGGCAAACCAACCGCTTGGCTGGAACAGGGCGAGCGCCGCAAAGGCGACCGCATAGGCGATGTTTCGCACTGCATGAAGTTTCAACTCTTGCGCTTGACTGCCTCGCCACGCCAAACGCTCGGTGAACTCATGGTGATAAAGCGTGTCGAGCGCGCCCATCGCCATTTGTATGGCGATAAAAATCCAGAGCGTGAGGGTCATGTCCGGGCCTCCAGATCATCGCGAAACCGGACGCGTTGATCCACAAGTTTGCCGAACCATTTATGTTCCAGCTTTAAAGTGAAGGCGAACTCGCCGCCTCCGATTTCCTCATGCCCGGCGCGCAAAACGCTTGGACCGAGCCAACGCGGGAGGGTCAGTCGGAGCTTTTTCCAAGGCCCCGGAACATCCCAAAAGATGTCCTGCGCGCGGAAGACGAGTTCAATGCCTTCGACCAGCGGGATGAGGCTCATGCCAATGCCCGCGCCAATATGTTCTTCAATGCCCGTTGCACCGGTAAAATGTTTCGCGCTTTGAATGACTTGCGGGAAGGGGCGATTGGTGGTTTGCCGCGCATATTGGCGCATCCAAACCTGGCTGCCATCGGGGGCTTCAGTAACGGTGACAATCGCCGCTGCGCCCGCATTTTGTGTGTCGAGCGGTAACGGCGCACCGACTAACCTCAGCGCCCAATTTAAAAAGCGTCCCCACCGGTTCACGTGATTATAATCCACATAGCCGCGATAAATCAGGGCGTCGCCGATTCCGACCCGCCGTCCAAATCGGTTCCGCACCGGTAGGGGCAGACGTTTCCATTGTTCATCGGTGAAAAGCTGGCGAAAACGCAAATCGCCGAGGGGTTGATTAGGTTTTAGGTCCGCTTTTGCTTTGCGGTCCCACTCTGTGTCTTCAAATCTATAGGCGACCATTTTGCCGCTCCTTTATTTCACTCTGCTTTACGTCCTAGATTTAAAACCTTCACGACTGTGTCTCCCATTGAGACGAGGCGCGCTAAGGTTGACGAAGGGAGTGACGACATTTTTGTATACCATCGGTCCATTGTGGCCGTGAAATCATGCATATCGCGCAGGCGTTTGATTTGCTCATCCGTGACTTGATTGTCTCCGGCCGCTGCTGCGAGGCAGTCTGTTAGGGTCGCGAGTGCGGGATCAATTTCGCGGGCCTTGCGCGCGGCCGCGATATGTCGGGCGACTTGCCAAACGTCGGTTTCCGCGACGAAATGATCGCGTCTGTCGCCCGCAATGGGATGACGTCGAACCAGTTTAAGGGCCATGAGCTCTTTCAAGCTATTGCTGACATTGCTGCGCGCAATTCCAAGCTGGGTTTGAATATCTTCAGCATTGAGCGGCGCTTCCGTCATATAGAGCAGTGCATGGATTTGCGCGACCGTCCGGTTCACGCCCCATGTCCCGCCGAGATCACCCCAATGCAGGACAAATTGTTCTACGGCTTCTGGCAATTTGTTTATATCGGTAGTTTCTGTCATAACAGAAATATAAGGAATGAAGCGGAGATAGTCAAGAGGAAAATGGAATTTAGGTGCCGGATATATTGCGAGGTTTCAGGGTTTGATAACCAAGAGAATTAGTGTGCTGTTTAAACAGCTTTGCGAAAAGCTTGTCATGAGTAGGCGCCGAAATATGCGTAAGGGGATTTTGGGAATTCTCTTAGCGGGATGTTCAACCGCACCAGCCTTATCCGCGGTGGTGGACAGGCCTTTTTTTCGCGTGGCCTCGGTGGTGATTGTTTTCGGGGCATCTGACTTTGAAGAAAATGGCGGCGTCGCCCCGGTCGTTTATGATTTTCACGTGCTGGACGGCTCCACTTCCGGACAGGCGGCACCGGACCTTATCGCTGATGACGGCAGGTCTATAAACTTTAATACGGGTAGATATAATCCGATCCAAAGCGGCGAAAGCTCTGGATGGGAATACCAGATCAATGATCAGACTTATGGCGGCGCGTTTAATTCAACCGGGCCACACCAAACCCTCGACGCAAATGACAGCTATACAGCTTTTGGAATGGACAATTCGACCGACGTTGATTTGCTGGGCGGCGGCGCGCGTGCCTCACGATTTTATGTCGCGTCAAATGTGCCTTTCGACATTTTCGGACAGGCATCAAACCTGACCGCGACGGGCGATTTCAACACCATGAATTACGCTAACATACGTTACCGCTTGCGCTATCAAGTCTCCGGCGGCGGAGGCGTCAATCGGTGGGGCAGAAGCGCCCAAGATCCTGCGCCCAGCGGGAATGGCGTGACCTATGGCGGAAATGTTGGGCTGTTTACATTGCTGGGCTTGGCGGTTGCTCCGATCCAAGTTTTCCAAGGTGAACAACGAACGGCGCGAGCGAGCGGGTCCATTATGGATCATGCCGTCAGCTTTCAATCACGCTATAATCTAATCGGCTCCACGACGAATGGGAATAATTACGACTTCTCGCAAGGTGTGGGATCTATCGGTGCAGACGTGACATATACGGTTTACACCCCCTGACCTGAGGTGTGTTACCTTGTCACATGCAAAATCACTCTGTTCCCGATTTGGGCCATGACTTTTCTAAATCCCTGACCTAAGACTGGCCTACACGCCTCGCCAGACAAGGGAGAGGGCCATGAGTAAAAATCAAACGCAAGCCAAACGCGGCTTTGCTCCGTCAAAGAAATCGGTGAGCGCCGCCAAGCGGGATGCCGCTTGGATGGAGCGGATTAAAACCAATGAGGATGCGCAGGCACTCTCTGATCTTTTCGAAGTCTACAGGCCAAAATTGAAAGGCTGGTTGATGGCACGAGGTGTCGGCAACGGCACTGCCGAAGACATTGTGCAAGATGTCATGATTAAGGTCTGGACGCGTGCGGTTCTGTTTGACCCTGCAAAAGCGAGTTTTGCGACGTGGGTTTACCGCCTGACGCGCAACAAATGGATTGACCATCAGCGAAAACATGGCCGCATGGATGTGCGGGACCCGGAACTCATGAAAGTTATCGCTGATGATGAAGTGCCGTCTGCCGAAGAAGATTTCATGACGAGCCAAAGTGCGGAAATCTTACGTGAGCACATTGCCCGCCTAACCGACGCACAGCAAATGGCGATCCGCATGGCCTTTCTGGAGTTCAAAACGCACAAACAAATAAGCGCCGAAACCGGGCTACCGCTTGGGACGGTGAAAACCCGAATACGCTCCGCGATAAATGCTCTAAAGGCGAGCATGTCGCGGCAGCAGGGTAAACTGCTTTAAGGTCCTACCCAAAGGCTAAAACGTTTACCCAAATGCATCATAGTGATGTGTCACCGCAATTGTAATCTGACGGACGAGGTCCTTGGCGCGGTCAAGCGGTTTAATGACATGGTCTGCAATATGGGCAAACCCACCGGACGTGACAGGTTGATCCGTCTTTTCCGAAAGGGCTTTTGTCCATTCGAGCGGCGCCGTCTTAGCAGGATATCTCTCGCGCAGGTCCCGCAGAATATCGTCAATCTGGAAGGTTTGCATGCGCTGCAGAGCGGATAGGCGCGATGTAGCCTCGTCAGAAATAACGGGTAGCTCTGTCATTGTGATCATCATTTTCATGATCACGGCGAGGCGCAGCGCGTGGAGAATCACAAGCGTGTCATTGGGTGTGAAGTCCGCTGTCTCATCGCAACTTCCCAAAATCCTGTGGCTGTCATACTTGTCCAAGCGAAGACGATTTGCGAGATCCATAATCTGGGACCGCCAAGGTGACGTTTCGAGCGTTTCAGCAACAATCAAAGAGCGATTTGCCAAGAGCGGTTCTGCCCCGGAGAGGGCGCGGCTAATCCAGAAACCCGGATCAAACAGGCGGCCGTAACCCGTCAAAATTGACAGATTTGTGCGGCCCATCGATTTGATGACAAGGTCAAAGATTGATTTCGCGCGGGCTGAATTAGCATAAAGGGCTTCGAATTTTTCCGGATCAATCCGCGCCGCACGGCCCGTACCATATACAATATTAGCGGGCGTACCAAATTGCTGTAAAATCGCATTATGCGGGATGGCGCGCAAAAGACGCGGATTGAACATGTCCGCGCCGGAGCCGGACTTGGCGCGTTTGACAGCTCGGCTGCCCGTGGGGATCAGCATGTTTTGCCCCAATCCACCCAAAAGCCCAACATAATTGGGGTCAGAATAAAGTGCGTCCTGTTCGGAGCCGATCGTCCGGTAAACGTCCCAAGAGAAATCTTTTTCTGTATAAAACGGATCGTCCCCGGCGCTGGCGCGATCTGACATCCGTCCGCCAATGAGCGAGAAGATAGTCGCGTCTGCGAGCTTCGGCGTTTGGAACCACATATAGCCGTCTCCGCCTTGGAAACTTGTTTCGTGGCAGAGGTGAATGCCGCGACGTTCAAACTGCAAAATAGCCCAAGGGCTCATCGCGTAATCCAGACGTTCCTTTATCGTGCCGGGGTGCCCGCCGCGCCCTAAGCCTTCTCCGTGCGTATTAAACACGAGAGCGGTCACGCCTTTGACGTTATGATTTTCCATCTCGCGGGCAAAATGGGATTGCAGGCGCTCAATCGCCAGTGTCGCAGGGATTTGCCCCATGAACCGTCCTGCATCGGAGAAACCTGTTTGGATGGCGAAAACGCCCCGCGCTTCGATATATTTGCGGTAAACCGGATTCTCCAACATTTTACTGATGATCCGTCCGCCATTATTCAGCGCATCGGCTGTTTCGAACAATGGCGAAATATCGAGCATATCCGCAACCCCGTAACGGCGCGCGAGATAGAGCACGGATAGCGGGACGAGAGCGTCCTCGGTCTCGGCAATCAGCAGGCGGATCGGCACAGACGCATCGATATATTTTTGGATTTGCGCGATAAGGATCATTTTCTCATGCGCGGTGGATTTCTCCAATGCGAGCGAGGCAAAGTTGACGGGTTGCGCCTTCACTGATTTCGTCAATTTCGTTGCACGGTTTAAAACTGTGCGCGTATCGGAACCCGAATCTGAGAGGCCAAAAATGCCTTTGACGCCTGACATGACGTGGCGGGCGTTTAGGCGGAAGTGAATACGAGCTGTGCCGAGGCCAAAGGCCTTCATCTGGGCGCGCAGGCAAATGAGATCGCGTTGGATTTCGGCTTCGGGCGCGCCAGCAATCGCGGCATCAACGTCGGGTAATAGAGAGGTGAGCTCTGTGAAGCGGCGCGGCGATTTTCGTGTCAAATTATTCGCAGCGGCAACCAGATTGTCAGGATTGTCCAAATCTTCTTCAAATAGAGCAAGATCGCGTTCGGCAGAAGCGAGCCCGGCTTTGATCCGGTCCGACAAATTATCCACGGCATCTTCGGCTTTGGCTTCAAATCCGCCCGTGCCCGCAATTCGCGCAGCCTCTTTGGCATAACGTGCTAACTGATCACGCTTTTCAGACAAACGGAGACGCAAGGCGTCACCCCAAGAAATATCCGTGCGTCCATCGATGTCATACCCGACCCAGCTATAGGCGTCTGCCAAATGCGGCGTCAGGCCGGTCCACTCTTCCGGGAAGTGTTTGGCTGCTACATCCAAAATAACCACGTTTAATTTTGTCAACGCGTCTTGGATGCGGGTCAATGTCGCTTGGGTGTCTTCATGCTCCTCAATAAGGGTCGGCGCGCGTTTGGGCAGGTAAGGATGCGTTTTAAGGGTATCTGTGAGGCCATCCAGTTCTTTGCTCTCTGATGATGCAATCGCGCCCAAGGTATTGCGAATATCGCGGGAGAGGGAGAAAGTGGGATGCGCCGTTAGGACGATGCCTTGCCCCGGCGTTTCCACCCAGCTTTTAAAAGCTTCAAATCCGTCAGCGGCTTTTTCTTTTGCAATGCAGGCAATCTCGCTGTGTAGCGCTTTAAAGCGGTCAACGCCCGCGCGGGCGCGCAAACGATTGGCCCGGTCAATCGCCCCGCGATCCGAGAGTGTCTTCACGAGAGCTTCAATATCACGAAACGCGACGCTGCGGTCTTCGACGGCCTTTGAAATGTCATAGGCCAAGAGTTTGACAGGATTGGCTTGCGGGTCAGATGCGACCGCTTGCTTATGTTCAGCCAGATGCGTTTCGAGCTTTGTGAGCAGCTCTTGCGTGTTCATGCGTTTGATGGCTTCGCCTCCTAGAGAAATTTCGCCATAGCCGCTGCCGTGTCCAGCATCCGGTTGGAAAAGCCCCATTCATTATCATACCAAGAGAGCACGCGGACCATGTTCTTACCGATCACCACGGTTTCCCCAAGCACAACCGATGAAGAGTGAGGGTCGTGGTTAAAATCAATGGAGACTGTTTTGTCCTCAACGATTTGCAAAACACCTTTTAAGGGCCCGTCCGCGGCTTTGCGGAACGCAGCATTGATCGCTTCTGCGTCGGCGGTTTTATCGCTGTTGATAACCAGATCGACAACAGACACATTAGGTGTCGGTACGCGAATGGCCTTTCCATCCAATTTTCCGATGAGTTCAGGCATAACAAGACCAATGGCTTTCGCGGCCCCCGTGGATGTCGGGATCATAGATAAGGCTGCTGCGCGCCCGCGGTTGAAGTCTTTGCGGTGCACGGCGTCCAATGTGGGTTGGTCACCCGTGTAAGCGTGGACAGTCGTCATGAAACCTTTTTCGATTCCAACTGTTTCATGCAAAACTTTGGCGACAGGCGCGAGGGCATTTGTCGTGCACGACCCGTTAGAGACAATGATGTCTTCCGCCGTCAACTCGCCGTCATTCACGCCGTAAACGATCGTCTTGTCAGCATTGGCACCGGGCGCAGAAATCAGCACACGCTTTGCACCGGCGTTGATATGTTTGGCTGCCGCATCGCGGGCCGTGAAGATGCCTGTACATTCCAGAACGATATCAACCTGATTATCGGCCCAATTCTGATCTTCGAGATTGCGGATAGAAGTGACTTCAATGTCATTTCCACCAAGATTGAGGCTTGTTTCTGTAAAGGTGATTTTGCCCGGATAACGCCCGTGGACCGAGTCATATTTGAGCAAATGTGCGAGATTTTCTGTTGAGGATAAATCATTAATCGCCACGATTTCCATGTCGTTGCGATCTTGCTCGATTAAGGCTCGCAATACATTGCGGCCAATGCGTCCAAATCCATTTATAGCGAGTCGTATAGTCATGTCTTTCGCGTCCTGTTTTAAGCCTTGGGTGCGGATAGGATTGACAGCGCTGTCGTTCAAGTCAGAGCCGCAGTCTCATCGGTCCAATAGAGTGCGAATTATTAGTTTTCCAGCAAAAAAGATATGGAAACGAACAATTCTTCCAATAACTATTTCGGATACGAAAAACTATCCTATTTTGCCCTGTTTTTAGACCCTGCCGCGTATCAAATTCATGGTCAGTCTGTTAGACAGAGTAACGTTAGAAAAGATGCGTCTGCGCGCGTTGCCGAGACTTGCTGTCTGTGATCGCCAAGCGCTAGTGAGGCGTGTTCGCGAGCTTTCGCCCGGCTTACCGGAATCGGACACTGCCATCTCAAATATCAAAGGCGAGCGGAACCAAGCCCAAGGTCACCTGGCGAAGCTAAACCCCGCGAAATATGGGTCAACTCGAAATCACCTCGACGGGGCTGTGACGCGCCTGTCTCCCTTTATTCGTCACGGCGTTATGAATGTGACGGAGCTCCGGGATCAGGCCCTCGAGCAATCAGATGCCAAATCGGCGGAGAAATTTATCCAACAATTGGCGTGGCGAGAATATTGGCAAAGACTCTACCAAGAATACCCGCAAAGGATTTGGCAGGACGTCGAGCCTTACAAGACCGGGTTTGCGCCCGGCGATTATCAGGATGAACTTCCTATTGATATTGCGGAAGGACGAACAGGTGTGGCCTGCTTGGATGGATTTATTCACGAGCTACTGACGACGGGATACCTCCACAATCATGCGCGGCTTTATTTGGCGGGATATATCTGCCACTGGCGGCGTGTGAAATGGCAGGCGGGGGCGGCCTGGTTTTTGACGCATCTGCTTGACGGTGACCCGGCATCAAATAATCTGTCATGGCAATGGGCCGCGAGCACGTTTTCGCATAAGCCCTATTATTTCAACCTCGATAATGTCGCAAAATTTTCAGGCGATAATGTCGACACGCGCATCGAAACCAATCAAGCGCTGGCAGGCACATATGAGGCGCTTTATGCGCGGCTTTTTCCAAAACTGGAGCCGAAATCATGAGTGTGATTTGGGTCCATGAAGACGCGATAACGCTGGACCATCCTATTTTTCAGCTAGCGGGTCCTGACGCACAGCCGATTTTTATCTGGGATACGCAAGAGCATGACAGGCGCCGCTATTCCCTCAAGCGGCGAGTCTTTATTTATGAATGCGCCCATGACTTAGACATCCCGATTTATGCAGGCAACTCCGCGGAGATTTTATCAACCATTGCTGATGGAGATTCCATTTTTGCTGCCGGATCGCCTGACCCCGATATCCGGCAAGTCCTTGCTGACCTCCGCGAGAACCAAAAAGTCATTACAGTTGATGCACCGCGCCTCGCACAGATTCCGCCCAATACAGATACGAGGCGGTTTTTCCGCTTTTGGAACCGGGCAAGGAAATCAGCTCTCACACCGTCATTTGAAACCCTAATGAACACGACTCAAGGCTCATGAAAATTGCGATTTTAGGCTGCGGCGTTGCGGGGCTTTCTGCTGCTCGGGAGCTGCAAGCCCAAGGTATTGATACAGTCCTGTTTGACAAATCACGAGGCGTCGGTGGCCGGATGTCTACACGTTATGCGAAGGCTTGGGAATTTGACCACGGCGCGCAGTTTTTCACAATTCAGGATGCGGATTTTAAGACCGAGATCGACGCCGCAATAGAGGCAGGTGTCGTCGCGCCATGGAACGCTAAAGCCCTTTACCTAAAAACAGGAGAGCTGAGCGCTGACACCGGACGCGCCCGCTATGTCGGCACGCCGCGCATGAACAGCCTCCCGAAATATTGGGCGGAAGGTCTGAATGTGAATTTGGGTCGGCGCGTAACGTTCGTCGCAAAAACCGACAGCTGGACCCTGACTTTCGAAGACGGCTCTAAAGAGACAGGTTTTGACGGCGTGATCTCAACACTGCCGCCCGCGCAAGCTGAGGCGATATTACCGAAGGGTTTTTCGGAAAACACCGCTGTTGAGGCGGCAGAGATGCATGTCTGCTTCTGCCTGATGGTCGGCCTGTCCGCACCCATTAACCCGGGTTGGGACACATTGCGTGTGAAAGATTTACCGATTGATTGGATTGCCATCAATACCGCCAAACCGGGACGATCACAGGATGTTGGGACGATTGTGGTGCACTCGGAGGCCGCTTGGTCCGATGCTCATTTTGACGCGGATCGAACATGGATAGAGGAGGTAATGTTAAAATCCGCCTCGGCGCTGCTCGGTCTGCCCTTGGATGAAGCCCCGCATATCGCGTTGCACCGCTGGCTATACGCGTCGAGCAAATCCTCCCCCGATGTGCCGTGTCTGAAAGACGGCGGTCTGGTTGTCGCAGGGGATTGGTGTTTGCGCGGACGGGTTCAGGGCGCTTGGCTCTCGGGGCGGGCGGCTGCGCGAGCCTTCATCTAACCCGTAGACGATTGCCACATCGCTCCCTATATCGCCGCTATGACCAAAGCTGAAACTTACATTCAAACCGCCAAAGAAATCGCGGCTGTCCTTGACGGCGAGACCGATAATGTTGCGCGGATGGCGACCGTCAGCTGTCTCTTGTCGGAAGCTTTTGACAGCTATTTTTGGACGGGCTTTTATGTTGTCGACCCGGATAAAACTGAAGAACTCGTTGTGGGGCCTTATCAGGGCACATTAGGGTGCCTGCGCATTCCGTTTTCACGCGGCGTCTGCGGCGCAGCCGCGAAAACGGGCGAGGTGCAAATCGTGGAAGATGTCCACGCCTTCCCCGGGCACATCGCATGTGACGCGCGCAGCCGCAGCGAAATCGTTGTGCCGGTCTATGCGCCTGATGGCTCGCTTTTTGCTGTCTTCGACGTCGATTCAACCGAAGTCGGTAGCTTTGACACTGTCGATGCGGACGGACTCGCACCCATCCTGAGCGGCGTCATCGTCTAAACCAGGTCTGCTATTTTATCGAGTTTTCCGCCAAGAGGCTGTGCTTTACGGCCCTCTTTCAATCGTCTTTCAATCGTTGAGAAAACCGTGTCGATATCCGTATCGGATTCGATGTCTGCGTGAAGGCTTTCAGGCGCAAATCCAGCCTGAATAATATCGTCCAAAACGCTGACGAGCTTGTCCCAGAACCCGGTATCGGAGAGAAAGACGATAGGCTTGTCATGTAGGTTCAGCCTTTGCCAACTCATGACTTCAATAACTTCTTCCAACGTGCCCACGCCGCCCGGCAGAACGACAAAAGCGTCGGCCAGATCGAACATGCGGATTTTCCTAGCATGCATGTCATCGACAAATTCATGCTCAATTCCCGGAATGGTGCGTTCAATTGCATTGAGGAAATGCG
>ENA-ORXR01003322-ORXR01003322.1-marine-metagenome-genome-assembly--contig:-NODE-3322-length-14483-cov-4.107178_pt1 | contig 14483 bp, 9 predicted proteins | sample MGYA00237866_ERZ511479 | MGnify/ENA metagenome assembly ERZ511479 | reverse complement strand
GATTATCATCAGAGTTAGAACCAATTTGGCGTGATTTTTTTGGAAAAAATCATGACAAATTGCCAACAAGAATTACCTCATTTTTAGCGAAAAATTTAAAAAAGTGGAGTAATCCAAACCCTTAAATTTTGATTAACTCCCTATGGTTCTTCAGTTTAATCTTCTTACTAACATCCCTACTTATATCTTTACCTTTCTAATTTTTCTAGCCCTAGTCATTTCCCGCTTGCCAGGAGGTCCAGGCAGCGACTCTAAGCTGTAGCCAACTGATTTTAGGTTGCGCTTAAATTGCCCTTGCGCGCAGTAAGTGACCAAAATTCCATTAGGCTTAGTTAGCATAAACATTTTTTCTAATATACTTGGTTCCCATAATGTAGGTTGGGCACTCGGAGCAAATGCATCATAGTAAATAACATCAAACACATGCTCACTTTTAAATTCTTCAAATTTAGCTAAGTGCTTAAAAAAAGTAAATTTTTTTGAGATACTATGTAAGACATTCCAAGATAAACTGTGCAGCTGTAAGAAGACATTAGCGCCGCACCCGAGCTGATTTGGGTAATTAAATTCTTTAGCTATATCTATGGATATCGGATAAGCCTCTACGGCCTCATAATGAATTTTGGCTGAGGATTTGTCAGATTCTAGGTAAGTCATGAGAGTATTCAGACCAGTGCCAAAACCTATGTCCAATACATTTAAAGTATCCGCACTGCGTTTATCGTGAAGTCCAGCATCTATAAATACATGTTGTGTTTCACCAATAGCTCCATGTATGGAATGATAAGCGACTTCGTATTTGTCAGAATATATGGAATTAGAGCCATCCTCGGTCAGGAATAACCCACTCGGATTCAATGCCTAAGATAATATAGCAAGTACAGTAGAAATTGCAGTAATAACTGCCTCGAAAGTGTCTGTACCAATAGAAAAATTACTAGGACAACCAACTCCTCTGTTGCAAGAAGATAAAGAACCAATCAATATCGCCCCTAATATGAATAAGGAATTTTTACTTTTTCTCATGTTATAATTTTATTTAATAACGCTGTAACGCTAATTCGATACAAGTTATTTGAATTTATACTACAATAACTCAAAAATGATGCGAATTATATAATCTAAGACTGTCATAATAAAAAATTAGTCACATTTTAAGTGCCATAATACAATAATCTATTAATAGTCTATTGAGCACCAAGCATATATGCATTAAGCTGCATTAATAATGATCAAACAATTATTTCTTTCGTATCAATAAGATAAATAAAGTTAACCAATCCTTATATTTGAGCTATAAAAAAGCAGTTTTATGAGTAGAGAGATTCAGTTAAGAGATGCCATTAGGGAAGCAATGTCTGAAGAAATGCGCCGAGATGAGAGTGTATTCCTTATGGGAGAAGAGGTAGCCGAATACAATGGCGCTTATAAAGTAAGTAAAGGCATGCTTGATGAGTTTGGTGCTAGACGCGTAATTGATACACCTATTGCAGAGCTAGGATTCGCTGGAATCGGTGTTGGAGCCGCAATGAATGGACTCAGACCTATTATCGAATTTATGACTTGGAATTTTGCTGTATTGGCATTTGATCAAATTGTAAACAACGCTGCTAAGACACTATCTCAATCTGCTGGTGATTTTTCCTGCCCTATTGTATTTAGAGGTCCTTCTGGTTCAGCTGGTCAGCTAGCTCAGCAGCATTCTCAAACTTTTGAAGCTTGGCTAGCTAACTGTCCTGGATTAAAAGTGATCTCCACTATTGATCCATATGATACCAAGGGTCTAATGAAGTCTGCTATCAGAGACAATGATCCTATCTGTTTCATGGAGTCTGAAAGTAGCTATGGGCTGACTGGTGAGGTGCCCGAGGAAGAATATCTAGTGCCAATCGGAAAAGCAGTAGTGAGAAGAGAAGGTACTGACGTTACATTAGTATCTTTTAATAAGATGATGCTCGAAGTAAATGCTGCAGCTGATGAACTAGCAAAAGAAGGCATTTCTGCTGAAGTAATTGACTTAAGAACAATCCGCCCACTTGATTATAAAACCATTGTTGAAAGTGTCAAGAAGACAAATCGCATAGTAGTGGTTGATGAATCTTGGCCTTTTGCTGGAGTATCTGCGGAAATTACTTATGAGGTACAGAAATATGCATTCGATTATCTTGATGCGCCTGTCATACGCGTAAATTCAGCTGATGTATCATTGCCATATGCGCCAACCTTAGTAGCGGAATACTTACCAAATCCAAAGAAGATTATACAAGCTGTAAAATCGGTGATGTATCAAAAAGCTTAAACCAGGTTTGTAGATAATAGCGGTGAAAGATTTAGAATGATAACTCTTAAGTTAGAGATATTTAGAAGTAAGCGTAGCTAACCCTGAAAGCTTGTCCAGCTGACTAGGTGGAGGTTTAATTTTATAGCACAGGGTTTCAACCCTGTATAAATGAGGAGGGTAGATCCAATATGGCGTGATTTCTCAGAAAAAGTCTTGACAAATTGCCAACTCTTCTTGTGAATATCCCGAATATCTACCTATCATTAATAAGACAGAGTCGTATGGCGTAATGGCAATTCTTTAGGCATATTTAGGACTAAGAGATGTAAACCCTGAAGAGATGATAGTCCAAATCACAGGGTGATGAGCCCTGGGTAAAAAAGTAGAAAGTCAATAGGAGTAATTGTAAACGTTAGTCTAGGATATTTTCCCGAACCTTGAAGTTTTATTTCTAAGCAAGTGGTCTGCTATTACTAGTGCAGCCATTGCATCTACAATTGGTACTGCCCTTGGTAGCACGCACGGGTCATGTCTACCTTTGCCTTTTACTTCGGTTGGATTTCCTTGATTATCGACGCTTTCCTGAGCTTGCACAATCGTAGCCACAGGTTTGAATGCGGCCTTGAAATAAATGTCCATCCCATTGCTAATACCGCCTTGGATACCACCGCTGTTATTCGTTTTTGTAACTATAATATCTTTATTATTTACGAAAGAGTCATTGTGCTCCGAACCCTTCATTTGGGTTCCTGCAAAGCCGCTTCCATATTCAAAACCCTTGCATGCATTGATGCTCAAAATTGCTTTACCTAGATCTGCGTGAAGTTTATCAAATACAGGTTCGCCTAAACCGACTGGGACACCTTGAATAATACATTTAATAGTGCCACCTATAGTGTCTCCCTCTTTCTTTACTTCTTTGATTAAGATTTCCATTTTCTGAGCAGATATGGGATCTGCGCATCGGACTATATTTTGGTCTATGCCATCGAGATCTAGAGTTTGATAATCCTCTAGGACAGTAATATCTCCTACCGAATGCACATAAGAACGAACAATTATATTGTAGTGAGACAAAAACTGCATGGCTATGGCGCCAGCAGCAACTCTTGCTGCAGTCTCGCGTGCGGATGATCTACCACCTCCACGGTAATCTCTGTTGCCATATTTCTCTTGATAGGTGAAATCTGCATGCGAAGGTCTATACTTATTTGCGATGTGACTGTAATCTTTAGATTTTGCGTCTTCATTCATAATTAACATAAATAAAGGCGTGCCAGTAGTTTTTCCTTCGAAGATACCAGACATAATCTTTGCCGTATCTGATTCTTTGCGTTGCGTCACAATCGATGACTGTCCAGGTTTGCGTCTATCCATCTGCGATTGGATGTAATGCTCGTCGATGGGTATGCCAGCAGGGAGCCCATCTATAACAACACCAATGGCGAGTCCGTGAGACTCGCCAAATGATGAAATTTTAAAAATTTGTCCGAATGTATTTCCAGGCATGTTTAACGTAGGTTTGATGCTAAGGTAATAAATCCCAACCAAAACCTCTTCCAGTAGAAGCATTATACGAAGTGGCTCTTACCAATCCGTATTTCTCTGAATAAACATGTGTGTTTCCTGGTCCTCCAAGCATCACATCTCTATTATCAATCAATACATTCAGATCGTCAAATTCTAGATTCAACTGCCTGTAATTCTTTGTGTACCCTTCAAGCACACCATCATATAGTGGTTGGCTAGTAGTCCAGCCGTTTATTTTTATTTCCATCATGTCTAGGGATGATAATTTATAGTTTGCTTCTGACTGAGAAGACAATTGAAACAGTCTTGTCATCAGGCGATCTTCTTTACTTACTAATTGTAGTTCATTTCCATCGGCTTGCAGATAATAGATTACTGTCGCATCAGCAAAGGCTACGTTTGAGGCAGTATGCAGTGATGCGGATCCTGGAGTTAAATACTCACGGACCAAGAATCCAAATTCATCTTGATCAAAAACTTCCAAAACCATAGTGTCGGTAACATAGGTATAAGAATTTGTACCTTGTTGGTCATAGTCTTCTCCAATGAAGAAAACGTATTTACTTGATTGACCTATCTCTAGGTTGTCAAACTGTAGTCGAGCGCCAAGATCCTCTTTCTCAATGGACATTGGCTCATCCTTCGCACAAGAATTAAAAAGTGCAAAAGCAACAAAAACGATAATAAACTGTAATATTCTCATAACTCAATAATTTAGAGGATTAAAAATCGGGGAGATTTTATATCATGAGGGGCAATAGATTGCTAAAACATTATGGGGGATTGGGAGATTATATAGTAGGTAGTAGCCTACAAATTTGGGAGTTAAGATTTAATTAAAAATCTTGTGGGAGATTTACAATGGGAGTAGTGGGAGAAAACATATCTTTTATCCGAGGGATGGATATTATGTCCTTATTATGTGGACAATATCTATAATCACTACCTTGCAAATAATACATTTACATAACAATTGTGACACATGAAATTAGGGGCAGCAGATATTTTTGAAGTACTAGAATTCAATAAAATTCTAGATATTGCAGCTAATGAGTGCTATGGTGCTCCAGGGAGGCAGTTGATTTGTGACGCCACTCCTAAGTTGAAATATATAGAAATAAAACAATTGTTGGATGAGGTGCACGAATTTAAGAATATCCTTGAAGGAGCGAAAGATTTCCCTCTTGGTTCATATACGGATGTTAGCCAAGCGCTTTCATATTTAGATATTATTGACTACGTCCCCGAAAGTGAGCAAATCAGAGCATTGTACAACATTATGTGGCTTTTTCAAGAATCGAAAAAATTTTTTACGAAAAGTGAAATAGAGCTTTTTCCTAATCTTTATAGCCTGATAGATGATTCCATAGATTTTGCAGATGCGATCACACACATAAATAGAGTATTGGATGAAAAAGGTCAAGTTAAATCAAATGCATCTAAGGCGCTAATCAGGCTCAGAGCCACCAAGGGAGCAAAGACAAAGCAAATAGACAAAGTATTTGGATCCATTATCAATGACTTTAATCGCCAAGGTTATCTAACTGATAATAAAGAGTCCTATAGGAATGGGCGTAGAGTTCTAAGTGTACCAGCCGAACATAAAAGACAGATCAGAGGAATTATTCACGATGAGTCTGCTACAGGTAAAACTGCTTTCATAGAACCAGAGCGAATAATAGAGCTTAACAATGATCTCTTTGATCTAGATATGGAAGAGCGTAAGGAAATAGTAAAAATACTACGCGATTTATGCAATTTCATCAGACCGCAAACGGAGGACATACAAGCAGCATTTCTTATTATTGCTAAGATTGATTCAGTACATGCAAAAGCTAGATTCGCATTGCATCTGGGAGCCAATAAGCCAAGGCTAAGAAAGGAACCTAAGTACAATTGGAAAAATGCTTTCCATCCATTACTGTATATAAAAAATAAACCACTTGCCCTTCCAACTATACCTTTTGACATAGAACTAATAGGCCAAAATAGAATATTGCTACTGAGTGGACCAAATGCTGGTGGCAAATCTATCTGTATGAAAACCATAGGATTATTACAGCTTATGCTTCAGAGTGGTTTCTTGGTAACTATGGATGAAACCTCCGAAATGGGCATCTTCGAGAGCATCTATAGTGATATCGGCGATCAACAATCACTGGAGGATGATTTAAGTACTTATAGTAGTAGGCTTAAGAATATGAAAAATCTATTGGCTGGCGCGAATGAGAAATCGCTGGTCTTGATAGATGAATTTGGTTCTGGAACTGATCCAAAGTTAGGTGGTGCCATAGCAGAAGCGATTCTTAGAGAACTAAACTTCCGTAAAAGCTATGCTGTAATTACGACCCATTATTCCAACTTAAAGATTTTCGCGTTCAAAACTAAAGGTATTGTTAATGGCGCTATGCTGTTTGATTCAGAAGAACTGAGTCCCACTTTTATTATGAAAATCGGTAGGCCTGGAAGTTCATTTGCATATGAAATAGCTACGAAGGTCGGCTTGGATGAAAAGGTGTTAAAGTATGCTAGGCACAAAACTGGAAAAAATGCCAAAGCAGTAGAGGATTTACTCATTGAACTGCAAAATGATAAAAAGCGACTTGAAGACCAACTTCAAGAAATGACAGATCGAGAAGTTAAGCTCCAGCGATTGATTAAAAATTATGAAGTTATGAGCAATGATCTCAGCATAAAGAGAAAGCGACTCAAGCTGGACACCAAGCAACATGAGTTACAAAAGAGACAGCGAGACACTCAAGAAATAGACAGGTTAATCAAGGAACTTAAGCATTCTAATAAAAGCATAGAGGATGTTAAACAAGTCAAAAATAAAGAGGGCGTAAAAAAGCAAGAACTCAAAAAAGAAGTTAAAGCCCTCCAGCGAGAGATATATTCAGGTAACACGGAAGGAGGTAAGAAAATAAAGGAAGGAGATTTTGTAAAGCTGATAAGTGGTGGCGCTGCTGGTCAAGTGGAGTCCATCAGAAAAAATAAAGCAATAGTAATGATGGGTATCATGAAGATGACAGTGGATGTGGAAGAATTGATTCCTGCCAATGAGCCACTACCCATCAATAGCAAGAAATCTGTCAATACTGATTATGTTAGCTCATCGGCTACATTCGAAACGAAGATTGACATCAGAGGATTACGCAGAGATGAGGCAATCAAGACCTTAGAAGCTTTCTTGGATAAGGCTATTATCAATAATATTGATATCTGTGAAATTATTCATGGTAAGGGTAATGGTATACTTAAAAAATCCGTGCTGAAGAAAATAAGGGAGTATAAAGATGTAAAGGAATATTTTCATCCGCCACAGGAGGCAGGGGGAGATGGCGTTACTATAGTTAACTTCTAGAACCTCAGTCGCTTCTTGATCGTAAATATTTGGATGATTCTTATTAAAGAGAATTTTGCGTCAGGAATAGGAAGTAAGCAAGGCTGCACTCCGTAAGGATGCTGTCGCAGCTGTCTCTGCCGATCACTCGATGGGTATCGAGTGTTCGGCAGAGACCGAAACGTAGTGGAGTACTGGATAGTCCGACCCCGCCCAACTTCTTGCTGAAATCTATAGCGAACCTATCGGACAATCTACAGCGCTCTACACTAAAATCAAACAGCGGGGTGACGCCCAAACCTAAAAAATCAAGCTTAAAAAAATACTCTATAAAATCTGGCTCAATGGTTTCACTGGACAAATAATTATTATCTTCGCGACATGGAGAAACGTGTGATTATTTTGGATTTTGGCTCGCAGTATACTCAGCTTATTGCACGCAGAGTCAGAGAATTAAATATCAGAAGCGAGGTTTTTCCGTACAATAAGTATCCGCTCGAAGCGCAAGAGCACATACAGGCAGTCATACTTTCAGGTAGTCCTTATTCTGTCTTAGAGGATGATGCCTTGCCAGTCGATCTGACTCCATTCCTTGGTAAGGTACCCGTATTGGGTATATGCTACGGAGCACAATATCTTGCTCATACTCTAGGCGGAAAAGTGAAGCGTTCTGAAAAGAGAGAATATGGTAAAGCGAACTTGGCTAGCTTTGTGGATGCGGATGATCCGTTCGTGAATGGAATAGAAGTAGGGTCGCAAGTTTGGATGTCGCATGGGGATACAATCTTTAATTTACCTGATAATTTCGAACTGCTAGCGAGTTCCAAAGATATAGAGGTAGCTGCTTTCAGGGCTACAGATAGGAAGTACGATGCCCCAGTCTATGGCATCCAGTTTCATCCTGAAGTGACGCATACAGAAGATGGGAAGCGGATGCTAGAAAATTTTCTAATCAATATTGCTGATTGCGCACAAGACTGGACAGCAGCTTCGTTTATTGAAAGTACCGTGGCGGAGATTAAGGAGAAGGTTGGCAATGATCAAGTGCTAATGGCACTAAGTGGAGGCGTAGATTCTACGGTTGCTGCTATTTTGATTCATCAAGCGATTGGGGATCAACTATCGTGCTTCTTTGTAGATAATGGACTCTTACGAAAAAATGAATTTGAAGAAGTGCTCGCCTCCTATCAGGATATGCAGCTCAAAATAGAAGGCATAGATGCAAAACAAGAATTTTATACAGCACTCGCTGGTGTCTCTGACCCCGAGGGTAAAAGAAAGGCGATTGGCAAAACATTTATAGATGTGTTCGATCGTGTTTCGAAAGAGAATACAGAAGTTAAGTGGTTGGGCCAAGGCACCATTTACCCAGATGTTATAGAATCTATTAGCGTTTCGGGTCCAGCGGTCACTATAAAATCACATCATAATGTAGGAGGACTTCCCGACTACATGCGACTTGAGTTAGTCGAGCCACTACGGATGTTGTTCAAAGATGAGGTGCGAAATGTGGGTAGAGAACTTGGTATCAAAGCGAGTATTATCGATAGACATCCATTTCCTGGACCAGGCTTGGGCATACGTATACTGGGTGATGTAACTCCTGAGAAAGTGACTATTTTACAGAACGCAGATGACATCTACATCGGTAAGTTGAAGAGTAGTGGTTTTTATCATGAAGTTTGGCAGGCCGGGGCAGTTTTATTACCTGTATACTCTGTAGGCGTGATGGGTGATGAGCGTAGTTATGAACAAGTGGTTGCATTGAGAGCTGTCAATTCGAGTGATGGTATGACAGCCGAATGGAGTAAAATTCCATACAATTTACTAGCTGAAATCTCTACCGAAATTATTAATAATGTAAAAGGGATAAACCGAGTTGTTTATGATATCAGTACAAAACCACCTTCAACGATTGAATGGGAGTAAACTCATTCTACTCCTCATTTGTTTTTCATTTTTTGCAGCCTGTCGTACTGGTAAGAAGACAGTCAGAGCTACTACTCGACCGCCCATTACTGATCCTATGCCGTCAACAGATGTAGATACTATAGCTTGGTCTATCGACGATAATGCACCAGATCCCATCAAATCCGATGAACTAAATTATCCAGGTGACAAAGGTAGCAAAGGTGGGGACAGCAGTGTTATACCTAATTCTGAAAAGCTCAAAGCTTATAATATTTCAGTCCTTTTTCCATTTTATTCAGATGCGTATAATCCCGAGAATGACATGTCACGCACCAAGTCAATGCGTGCTATACAACTCTACGGTGGTATGAGATTGGCTATGGAAAAGCTCGATAAGGAAGGTGTCAGCATGAACATTAGCGTACATGATACTAAAGGTAGAACGGACATCACTCGAAGCCTCTTTCAGCAAGGAGACATCTATAATGCTGATGTTATTTTCGGACCTTTTAGGTCGGATAATTTGAAGATCGGAGCTGAAATTGCACTGCAAAATAGGCGTCCTTTCATTTCGCCAATGAACCCCTCGGATAGGATAACAAGAGACAATCCATATTTCGTACAAGTGAAGCCTGGATTAGAAGCACACTGTCAAGCTATTACTAATCATGTGATGGAAAAATATAGTCCTGTACAAGTGATTTTGGTCGTCAGGGATAAACCTGGCGAGAAGCAAAGATTACAGCTCTTTCAAAATGCGCTAGCGCAGAATAAGAAATCTCAGCCAGGCGAAAGATTTAGAGAATATTTAGTAAGTGATTACGGCAATGAGTTTGAAAATATGGCATTCGAGAACTATATAATAGAGGGCTTGCCCACCGTGTTTGTCATTCCATCTTGGTCTAGTGAATCTTTTATAAATAATGTCTTAAGAAAAATTCGATTGGTAAAAGGAGAGAATGAAGTTTTCGTATATGGTATGCCGCAGTGGAAGGAATTTGAGCGTATTAGCTATGATTATTTTGATGCACTAAACGTCCATATCAGCAGCGATAATCGACTTGATAAAAGCGACACAAAGATCCAGAATTTTGCGAAGGCGTATTTTTATAAATACGGCGAAGCGCCTACAGATGATGCTTATTTTGGATACGATATGACACTTTATATGGGTAAAATGCTCATTAAGCATGGTAGTCAATTTCAGACAAAATTAAATACTGAACCTTTTATGGGCCTCTCTACTGGCTTCAACTTTCAATCTGTTTATGACCTGTCGGACGATGATTTTGAGACCGCTCCAATTAAGTTTATTGAAAACAAGCATGTCGATATTTTGCAATTCAAAGACTTTTACTTCCAACTAGCGGATTAGATTTTATTAAGTTTTTGCTCTAATTTTATTTGGCGACCACCCCGCTGTTGGTTTAGGTTGATACTACCAAAGAGTAAATTTTTGCTAATAGCCAATTCAATACTATGATTACCGGCGGGGTCGAGCTCTTCACTTTACTACGATCCCTATGCTGCTACGTTGCCAGCTACGTACCCTGTCTCGCCTCGTTCCTCGTTGAGCCTGAGTCCGTAGGGCAATCGTAAAGCAGCCTAGTGATCTCCGTGTTCGCTGCGATCTCTGGTCGAAGAAAACACTAAAAATTTTATGCTACTGATTTTAATAATAGGCAGCATACTACATTATCTTCCAACTAATTACATCTGCAAATATAATGTGGAAAAAAAGTCTGTTTTTCTGCTATTAGCCTTTGCGATTATATGTATTTTTGCAGGCTATGAGATTGAATAGCCTAAGAATTAAGGGTTTTAAAAGTTTTGCCAACGACACTGTGATTAACTTCAATGAGAATGTAATCGGTATCGTAGGCCCTAACGGATCAGGGAAGTCGAATGTAGTAGATGCTATACGTTGGGTACTTGGGGAGCAAAAAAGTAAGGAGCTACGACTAGATAAAATGACCAGTGTCATCTTCAACGGTACGAAGAAGAAAAAATCTTCTGGTATAGCTGAAGTTGCTTTAACCTTTACTAATACAAAAAATCTTCTACCTACTGAATACAATACCGTCACTATTACAAGGACTTTATATAAGTCTGGAGAAAGCGAGTACCGACTCAATGATGTGCGATGTAGACTAAAGGATATTTCATCTTTATTTTTAGATACAGGAATAGGTTCTAATTCTTATGCTATCATCGAACTTAAGATGGTCGATAGCATTTTGATGGATACCAATAATGCTCGTAGAAAAATGTTCGAGCAGGCATCAGGAATATCAAAGTATAAAAAAAGAAAAGCCGAAACACTTAATAAACTAGATAGTACCAAGCAAGATCTGGATAGGGTAGAAGATCTACTTTTCGAAATAGAGGGTAATCTTAAAACTTTAGAAAAGCAGGCCAAGCGCACTGAGAAATATTTTGCGTTAAAGGAAAAGTATAAGCTCGAAAGTATCACGCTTGCCAAGCACAAGTTGTCTTCTTTCGAATCTAGACTTAGCTCATTTACAGAAAAAATACTAGACGAAGAGACAAAAATAGCACAATATACCGCGAGTAAAACCACACTCGAAAGTGAACTAGAGAATATAAAAACTGAAATTCTAGATAGTGAAAAATTACTGTCTGGAAAACAACAAGAATTTAATGATCTAGTAAAAACAACTGATGAGAAAGAAAATTCTCTGAAAATCATCGAGCAAAAACTTCAGTACCTCAGAACGGATAAGTCAAAGCTGGAGCAGAATATTCAGACTGCGACCACCAAGATAAATGAATTCCAAACCAGAGCTGAAGGTTATAGAAGTCAGATAGCTGATGTAGCAAATGAGAAAAATGAACTAGAGTCAAAGTACAATTCTGAAAAGGAAAATCTTGATAAGATCAAGAATAACCATGATGAAGTAAAGAAAGAATTTGATGAAATACTTAGTCGTCAGAAAGTTTTTCAAGATAAGATTATAGGTTTCGAAAGAGACAAAGCAATTTTACTAAGCCAAAATACACAGTTAGATCAAGAGCGTGAAAAATTAGTAGAGCAGGTAAACGGAGCAAAAGCTAGAATACAAGAATTTAAAGCGGAGCTTGAATCAACTGAAGCAGAATTTAAAGAGAAGTCCTCTTCTCTAAGTGTTATCGAACAAAAATTTATTGAACTTTCTGAAAAGAAAACTACGCGTGAAACGGAAAAAGAGCGCTTATCTGGCGAGTTAAACGGCCGTAATAGATCACTCGACGCCAAACAAAATGAATACAAGCTAGTCAAAAGTCTAGTAGAGAAGATGGAAGGCTTCGCAGATTCTGTAAAATTTCTTAGTAATAAGAGCAACTGGAAAGTTGCTTCACCCTTGCTTACAGATTTGATTTATTGCCAAGATGAATACAAAGTAGCCATCGAAAACTACTTGGATGGATACTTGCAATACTTTGTAGTCGATAGTTTCGCTGATGCTTCAAGTGCAGTTAAGTTGCTAGGAGAATCTCAGAAGGGTAGAGCTAACTTTTTCATATTAGATGCCTTAACTAAGCTTAGTCCTACTGCTAAAGAATTAAACCTTGGCACACCAGCGTTGGATGTTATCGAGTACGATAAGAAATATGCTCAACTATTTGAGCATCTTTTAGGTAAAGTTTACCTGACATCAGAGGAAGTGCCAGCACAGATGCAGTCCTTGAATGAAGATCAAGTACTCCTTAGCACCAAAGGAAATTATACCCAGAAAAAATACAGCTTATCTGGTGGTTCAGTCGGTCTATTCGAAGGAAAACGAATGGGTAGAAAGATGAACCTTGACAAATTGCAAAAGCAGATCGCTACTTTGACGAGCGAGATCAAAGAGCTTGATGCTCTTGCTAAAGAAAATAACACGATATTAGGAGAACTCAATGCAGAATTGAAGGAAATTAATTCTGAAGAAGTAAAGGCAGAGATCAACAAGATTCAGCAGCAACGCATGTCCTTTAATCTTAAAATTGAGACGGAAGAAAACCAAATCAATGGCTTCCAGAAACGTGTCCAAGAAATAGAAGCGAATAATATGCAGAATGCTTCTAACATAGAATCTATCCTTGCATCAATAGCCGAAAATGAAATGACGCTGACTAATTTCAGCGCAAATGTTTCTAACCAAGATATGAAGTTTGCCAATATCAGCGAACAACTTAGCGTGCTATCCGCCAATGTCAATGCTAAGCAGATAGAGCTGATGCGTTGTCAAAATAAATCTGAGCTGCTAGAGCGAGAGCTCAAGTTTTGTGAAGAAGGCTTAGCAGAAAACAAGATTCTCAAAGAAAAATCTGAACATAATATTCAAGAAACGACCACTCATATTGACAGCGGGGTGCAGAATATTGAGGATGTCAAAACGGAATTGGTAGATCTATACGCGAAGAAAAAAGAACGTTCAGAGAACCTCTCAGATGTCGAGAAGACATACTTTGGTAAGCGTAATATCATTACTGAAAAAGAAAATGAGCTCAAGAAGATAGACAGCAACTACAACCAAGTTTTCAATTTACTAAATACGCTGAAAGACGGTAAGCAAAATGTAAAGTTGGAGTTGACTTCTATAACAGAAAGATTACGGGCTGAGTTTAATATCAATGCGAAAGACCTAGAAGGTTTTGTTCCAGAGGAAGGCGCAGCTGCTATCGACGAAGAAGGCTTAAGCGCTAAGCTAGAGAAACTTAAGAATCGCATCCATAACTTCGGAGAGATCAACCCTATGGCCCTTACGGCCTTCGATGAAATGAAGGAGCGATATGACACTATCAATGAGCAACGAGCAGATATACTGCAAGCCAGAGACAGTCTGCTAGAGACGATTGCAGAGATAGAAAAATCAGCTTCTGAGCAGTTTATGTCTGCCTTCACTCAAGTTCGTACTAACTTCAAAGAAGTATTCCGTAGTCTGTTTACTGAAGACGATGATTGTGATCTGATCTTAGACAACGAAGAGAATCCACTGGAGTCAAGCATCAAGATTATCGCTAAACCTAAGGGAAAGCGTCCACAAGCAATTTCTCAATTATCAGGTGGAGAAAAAACCTTAACTGCAACAGCATTGCTTTTTGCATTATACTTATTAAAGCCTGCACCATTCTGTATTTTTGATGAGGTCGACGCTCCATTAGATGATGCGAACATCGACAAGTTCAATAAGATTATCCGTAAGTTTTCTGGGGAGTCTCAGTTCATTATTGTTACACACAATAAGCAGACAATGGCTGCTGTAGATGTGATCTACGGTGTATATATGGCAGAGCAAGGTGTAAGTGCAGTTAGCCCAGTTGACTTTAGAGAGTTAGACAATACTTCTGTATTTGAGGTGGCTGCTAACTAGGCTGTATATATAGATATTATGTATTAGCGCCTTTATTGAAGCTGGTATCAATTCCTCTTTG
>ENA-ORXR01003320-ORXR01003320.1-marine-metagenome-genome-assembly--contig:-NODE-3320-length-14487-cov-3.480083_pt1 | contig 14487 bp, 11 predicted proteins | sample MGYA00237866_ERZ511479 | MGnify/ENA metagenome assembly ERZ511479 | reverse complement strand
ACTCAATATAAATACTTTTTAGAGCACGTCAGAAGAAAAGTTATTAAAGATCACGGTTATGATAATCTGTATAATGGTGGGCTAAAAATATACACAACCCTGAATAGTGACGACCAAAAAAAAGCGGAACTTTCACTACAAAATGGTCTTAGAAAAGTAGACAAAAGAGCTGGCTTACGACCCCCAAAAAAGCTTCTTGTTGACGATGAAGAAAAAGAAACTTTTGCTCTAGAACAACATAAAAAACTACTCAGTGAAAAATATAATTACAAAATATTAACTGCAGATGGAACTCATGAAAGTCCTTTTGAGGATGATAATTTCAAAACACCCCTAGAAAAAAATAGACTCTATAAAGCTCTCATAACAAAAATTTCAAAAAATATCATACATATTCAAGTTGGAAAAAAAGAAGGAATCATAACCTCTAAGGACTACAATTGGGTACGCCAGGCCAATCGAACAGAAATTTATAAAGAAAAAATTATAAGACGCCCATTAAAAGAACTTAAAGTAGGGCACATCATAGAAGTAAAGCTCAAGGTAGATCGAGAAAAAAAAGCTGCTCTTTTCTACCTCGATCAAAGTCCATTAGTTCAAGGAGCCTTATATAGTTACGCTTTCCCTAGTGGTGAAATCAAAAGTATAGTTGGAGGTTATGATTTTGATCAATCAGAATTCAATCGCGCTACACAAGCCAAAAGACAACCTGGCTCTGCCTTCAAGCCCTTTTTATTTGCAGCTGCTTTAATGGATGGACTGACTCCCGCGACTATTATTGTCGATTCACCAATCGTTTATGCAAATGATAGTCAACGTTCTTCTTTTGAAAAATATTGGAAGCCTTCAAACTATGGAAAAAGATTTCATGGAGAAACAACTCTTAGAAAATCCTTAGCTTTTTCAAGAAATATCCCCACAATAAAACTTTTACAATACTTAACAATCAACAAAAGCATTAAATTAATGAACAAATTTAAAATGAAAAGTAAAATAACTCCCGACCTTTCACTGGCCTTAGGCAGCTCTGTTATGACTCTTGAAGATCTTGTGACTTCATGGGGAGCTTTTGCCAATAAAGGGCAAAGAGTAAAACCTTTTTTCATAAGAAAAATAGAAGACAAAAGTGGAAAAATATTATTTGAGCACAAAATTCTTATTGACGACAAAGAAGATTTTGTCATGACTAAAGAAAATTCTTTTATTATGACTGATATGCTTAGAGATGTTGTCCGATATGGAACTGGAGCAAAAGCCTTTTCTGGAGTTAACTATCCTGTAGCCGGAAAAACAGGAACAACAAACGATTTTAAAGATGCCTTATTTGTTGGTTTTACAAAAAATCGAATGACTGGAGTTTGGGTCGGCTTCGACAATAATACTCAAATAGGCCCCAACGAGCCAGGTGGAAAAGCTGCTGCTCCAATTTGGATTAGTTACATGAACCATGTACATAAAAAATCTTCTAAAACTCCAACTAACAATTCAATATTCGAGGTACCCGAGAAAATAGTCTCTTTAACTATAGATACTGAAACTGGCGGAGCCCCAACTCCCAACTCAAACGAAACTCGTCGAGAATTTTTCGTCAGTGGAACCGCACCAGGCAGAACAACCATGAGTTCCAATAACCAAATCATTAAAAGCTCAAATAGCCCAAAAATCATAACTGGGAAAAAAGTTAAAATTAAACATAAACTACATCGACAAGATCTTGAAACAGATGATCTTTTTAGGGACGAACTATGATTCATTATAAAAACGAAAAAGAAATTACCATTATGAAAGAAAGCTGCCAATTAGCAGCTTCTGTCCTAGACTTTATTGAAGAACACATTCAAATCGGAACTAGCACTGAACAGTTAAACGTGTTGTGCCACGACTACATAACTCAACACAAAGCAATACCGAGCCCCCTTAACTACAGGGGCTTTCCAAAAAGTATTTGTACTTCAGTTAACGACGTTGTTTGTCACGGAATCCCTTCTAAAAAAGATATCCTTAAAGACGGGGACATTATCAATGTTGATATCACAACTTATTTTAAAGAATATCATGGTGATACTTCTAGAACATTCTTCGTCGGAAAATGCTCTAGAAAAGCACGAGACTTGGTTCAACACACTTACGAAGCTATGTGGAAAGGTATTCAAACTGTTAGGCATGGATCCTTCATTGGCGACATTGGACAAGCCATTAAAGATTTTACTTTGCCGTTAGGCTACTCCATTGTTGAAGAATATACTGGACATGGAATAGGCAAAAACTTCCATGAAGACCCCTATGTCTTACACAATAACAAAAAAGGGACAGGCCCCGTTGTTAAGCCCGGCATGGTCTTCACTATTGAACCCATGCTTAATGTTGGGAAAAGAAAAGTGCATTTACTTGATGACGACTGGACTGTGGTTACTTCTGATGGAAAAATATCAGCGCAATTTGAGCACACCATTGCTGTCAGAGAGAACTGTGTCGAAGTGCTCACTCTTTCTCCAAATGCTAAAGAAAACCCTGTTGTATGGACCAAGTAGTTAAAACAAAACCTTTTAACCGCGTACTTTTAATAGTCTTAGATTCTTTAGGCGTGGGCCCCTGCCAAGACTCCATAAAATATGGTGATGAAGCAGCGAACACACTAACAAGTGTGTGCCGGTGGAATAAAAAAAATAATATTGAATTGAAACTATCTGAAATGAGTCAATTGGGCTTCGACAAACTCTGCCCAGACGCTCCTTTTTTAACGCACCCTAAACCAAGACCCACATTACACGGATCTCTCGAAGAATTGTCGCCTGGTAAAGATACCACTACAGGACACTGGGAAATGATGGGAACTCCACTGAATTATGAATTTCCGACTTTTCCCAAAGGATTTAAAGATTCCTTTCTTAAACCGTGGTTAAAAGAAAACTCATTAGGTGGCTTCCTTGGTAACTACCCCGCTTCTGGAACAGAAATTTTAAAATCTCTTGGTGAAAAACATATCGAAACTGGCCATCCCATTATTTACACATCCGCAGATAGTGTTCTACAAATTGCTTGCCATGAAGAACACTTTGGACTTAACAAACTATATTCAATATGTGAATCTGCCCGTAAGCTTCTTATGGACCTGGGACTTGGAAGAGTCATAGCGCGTCCTTTTTTAGGACAAAATGCGCAAAATTTTAAACGCACAGAAAATAGAAAAGACTATTCTCTTCCGCCACCCAACCCTAATGTCTTAGATATCCTCAGAGAACACAATCACTTTGTCGCTGGTGTTGGTAAAATAGACGATATTTTTGCTCATCGTTCAGTCAATCTTTCAAAACATACTGGAAGAAATGAAACTAGTTACGACGCTATTTTTGAATTCTTGGAAGAAACTAAAAATGACAAAGGATTAATTTTTGTTAACCTTATAGACTTCGATCAATTATATGGACACAGACGTGACCCCAAGGGTTACGGTAAAGCCCTAGAAGATTTTGATATTTTTCTGGAAAAACTTCACCCTCAATTAGACCCCAACACTTTAGTTATACTTAGTGCAGATCATGGCAATGACCCTTTAACAGCTGGAAGTGATCATACTCGTGAAAAAGTACCCTTTATTGCCTACAACCCTCATCGAGAGGAATTAAACAAAAACATCCAAACTCAAATGGGTTTTTCACATATTGGAAGAATGGTTCTTGATGCCTTAAATATCAAAGAACAAACAAAACACACAAAAGCGCTAAAACCGATTATACAGACCTCCGAATAAAATACTTCAATAAAATCAACAACTTAAAAGCATATAAAACAGCTTCACACTCACTTTGACACGGGGCAACTAAACTGATAGATTCCTCCATGATGTTAAAATCAAAACTTATTATTCTGTCCCTCATGTTTCTTACTCATAACCTAATGCTTGCTTCATTAAGTGATTGTGGGGCTCTATTAACCTTCAAAAAGATGATTTTTAAAACTACAAATCAAAACGTTGAAAACTACTCAAGACTTTTAGAGCAGACTCTTCTCCACAAAGAAGCCACTCAAAGCTCCTACTATGCCCTAACTCTCGTCAATCAAGCGACTGTAAGTTTATTAAATGTTGTCAGCAAATCTAACAACCTAAGTACTGAAAAAAAACAAGAAACTCAGACGACAGTTCTGGATTCCTATTATTCTTTTAACCATTCAAACTTTAAAAATATACCGGATTTCATTTGGCGTAAAATTCACAATTCTCAATAAAAGCATCTTCGTTTAAAAATAAATAATTGTTAATTTACATAAGTTAATCCATACTAAACTATCATTATACTGACTCATCCAGTCTAAAATATTGAATTAACTATTTTTCAATAGTCAAATAAACGTCTTTTTAGTTACAGTGCTTCTATGATTTCATTGCTCGAAAAAAAAGCACGTTCTGAAAATTTTCAAGAAAGTGAAATTGCAGAATTCATACAAAAGCTATGTAAAAAAGAGATTCCCGATTATCAAGCTTCAGCCTGGTTAATGGCTTGCTTCATTAATGGATTAAATCCTGAAGAGACTTTCTACCTCACTCAATCCATCAAAAATTCTGGATTAACCAGGGACTGGAAAAATTTATCTTCCAAACTCAAATCGAGAACATTTTCCGACAAACATTCAACAGGTGGAATAGGGGACAAAGTTTCCTTAATTTTAGCTCCCTTAGCCGCCGCCACTGGATTGACTGTTCCTATGATGAGTGGAAGAGGCCTAGGCCACACGGGTGGCACAATAGATAAACTAGAAAGTATTCCAGGCTTCAATGTTTACCCAGACCTAGACCTACAAATCAAATGTCTTGAAGAAAATAACATCTGTATGATGGCACAATCAGCTGATCTTTGCCCGGCCGATAAAATCCTCTACAGTTTAAGAGATGTCACCGGAACAGTTGCCAATAAATCATTAATTACCGCTTCTATTGTTTCAAAAAAATGGGCCGAAGGAATATCGTCAATAGTATTTGATGTCAAATGTGGGCAGGCAGCCTTCATGACTGATTATAAAAAAGCAAAAGAACTTGCAGAATCACTTTGTGCAGTTTCAACCAAAGCAGGTTTAACTGCCAAGGCATCTATTACACAAATGGATGCTGCACTTGGATCTAAAATAGGACATAGTCTAGAAGTTCTCGAATGCGTTCAAATTTTAAAAAATGAATTCCAATCAGAGCAAGAAAAAAATATTAGCTCCTTGCTAACAGACCTTTGTATACACTTAACAGCTCAAATGTTAATCGCTTCAGGATTGCAAACGACTATGGCAAGTGCTCGTCAAAGCTGTATTTCAGCGTTGGATTCAGGGAGGGCCTATGAATGTTTTCAAAAAATGCTCAGCCTTCAAGGAGCAGATTCAGACTGGGAAAAAATGTTCAACAAAAAAGTTAACAAAAAAACAATCACCAGCACCCAATCAGGTTATCTTAAAAAAATGAATTCACGTATATTTGGCGAACTATCCCCTACTTTAAAAATGGGAAGAAACACTTTAGAAGATAAACTGACTTTAGAAAATGGAATTGATATTCACGTCATTGAAGGGCAGAGAATAAAGTACGGTGACGAACTTTTTACTGTTCACTATAATGATAACACCGAACTTCCCAACTCTTTCTTTAAAACACTTCTAGAAAAAGGATTTACTTTCTCATCACAAGAACAAAAACCAAAAAATACTTTAATTATTGAGGAGATTTCTTAATCATGAATATCGCTAGCTTCACTCACCTTTTTTCATCATTAAAAATTTCTGCTCCAAGCATTCATACCGTTTTAGGTTCAGGCTTAGCGCATCTTATTGATGATAAATTTTTAGATCAATTTTCGAACATAAAACTTAAAGGCGAGCTTTGCTTCTCAGATATTCCTGAAATCCCAGCAACCACCGTTGAAGGGCACAGTGGTCGATATCTATTTTTTGAAAATACTCAATCAAATAAAATATTTTGCATCCAAACAGGAAGAATACATGGCTACGAAGGCCATCACCCAAGAGTAGTTACCTTACCTGTGACACTTATTGCAGATCTTGGATGTCAGAAATTTATTCTTTCTAATGCCGCTGGTTCATTAAGAGAAAATATAAAGCCTGGTTCAGTCATGATCATAAAAGACCACGTCAATATGACAGGATTGAATCCATTAACCGGCACCAACCCAAAAGACAGCAATCAAAAATATTTAGGACCAAGATTTCCTGATATGAGCAAGGCGTATAATGAAGAAATAAATTTCTCATTAGCTCAGCACTTTAAAAATGAACAGGTCCCCACCGACAGAGGCGTTTATTTAGGATTAATGGGCCCCTCTTTTGAAACTCCAGCAGAAGTTGCTCTATTTGCCCGTTGGGGTTTAGACGCTGTTGGAATGTCAACTGTTTGGGAGAACATTTCACTCACTCATCGAGGCTGCCAAGTTGGCGGGTTTTCATTCATCTCAAATTTAGGTTGTGGACTTAGCGACACACCATTAAGTCATGAAGAAGTTAAAGAATGCGCTGAAGAATTTGGTTTTAAAATAATTAAAGCTGTTTTTGAATACCTCAATAAAGCGACTTCAGCATAGACAAAATATCTCTGAATCATTAAAAAAGTAAACATGTCTAAGCATTTTTACATATTAGCTGGAACCTTACTCAACCCAAAACCGAACAAGACCATTGAAACTACTAAAAATTGCTATCTAGAAATAAAAGATGGTCTTATTAAATCAATTTTCACCGATGCCTCACTTTTAGACCAATCTTTAACTTTAGAAAATTGGTCACACCTGACATTACTTCCAGGACTAATCAATGGACATTGTCACTTACCCATGTCTCTTTTGAAAGGAAAAGGTGATGACCAAAATTTACAGGTTTGGCTTGAAAAAATCATCTTTCCTTTAGAAGCTAAATTAGTTTCTCCAGAGTTCTGCCAAATCGGAACACAGCTCTCTATACTTGAGATGATTAGCACTGGAACAACCACTGTTTGTGACATGTATTACTTTGCCGACACTATTGCTCAAACTCTGATAGACGCTAAAATGCGCTCTGTCGTTGGCGAATCCGTCATTAACTTTCCAGTTCCAGATGACCTAAAAAAAGATGGGTCTAATTATAAAATTCTAGATCGTCTTCGAGAATTATCGGATACTCACTCCATCATGACACCTGCCCTTGCTCCTCACGCGCCTTACACTTGCTCAAATGAACTACTCATGGAAGCTCATCAATATGCACGTCAACACAATCTTCCTATCACTATACATGTATCCGAAACTCAAAAAGAAGTATCTGACTCCAAAGAACAATTTAATGGTCTTAGTCCTATTGAACGTTTACATGATATTGGGTTTATGGAAGGTGGAATCATCATTGCTCACGGCGTTCACTTGAGTCAAAATGATCAAAAGTTAATTAAAGATTCAGATTCATCTGTTATTTACAATCCCGAAAGTAATATGAAACTAGGTTCTGGCATTGCACCAATAATTGACCTTATGGAAAAAGGTATCAAAGTCGGCCTAGGAACAGATGGCTCAGCCAGTAATAATGATCTCAACTTAATCACCGAAATGAACACTGGCTCAAAACTACAAAAATTATTCGCCAAAGAAAGCTCTTCAATGTCCGCCGAAAAAATGATTTATTTAGCAACCCTTGGTGGTGCTGAGGCACTGAGAATCGAGAAAACCTGTGGCTCAATTGAACCAGGAAAAGCTGCTGACATTATAGCTCTTGATTTACACTCAAAGGCGCATACTCTCCCTTGCCACGACCCCATTAGCACAATTGTCTATAGTTGTCAGGGAAATGAAGTCGTGCACTCGCTTTGCCAAGGAGAATTTCTTATGAAAAATAATCAATTTAAAACGCTAAATAAAAACGAAGTAATTAGCAACGTTAAAGAGTACGTTGAAAAAAATATATAATATAGTATTACTACTTAACTTTTGGTGATTTCTTATCTTTTCTAACAAGAAGAACAAAAAACATAAAGAAAGCCAGAAGTAAAAATGAACCTACAAAATAAAAGAACCTCTTCTTATCAGTCTGAGATTTTCCAACTTTATCAGTATTTAAAGCTGAAAGACCGGAACTCAAATCACGTTCTTTTTTATCTTTAAACTTTTTTTCTTCAAGATATTTTTCTTCCCCATCAACAAATATAAAAGGAGATTTTTCTTTTAGTAACTTAGATTCTTCTTTCTTAAGTTCTTCTTGTAAATCAGCACCAGCAACGTCAAACCGATTCACCCCACTTTTATCAAGCGCCTCGATTAAAACAGACTGTGATTCAGCCAGTTGATTTTTGCTATTCTTTTTTGCATTTAAGTTCATTTGAGCTTCTTTTGCTCTTGAATCTGCCAAACGTTGTTGTTCCTGCTGTTGCTTTAACAAAGCAGCTTGTCTTAATCTTTCAGATTCAAGACGTTTGTTTTCTGCAAGTTTTTGAGATTTCTGTAACTTACCTGCAGCTAAGGCAGCTACTTTTTGGTAATCCTCATTTCTAAACCTTCCAGAATTATACATTCTAAGCTTTGAATCTAAACCAGCAAGATGCTCCTTATAAATAGGTACCAGTAATTTCTGATTAACCGCTAAGTGATCTGGACTATTTAATTTATTTTGATTATGTCCATAAATTCGACCCCACTGACTTGAGCTGCCATAAAATAGATTTGCAAAAATCGATAAAGAATCCCCTGCCTGAACGACAACTGGAACCTCTCTTTTTACTTCACCATAATTAACATCACCTCTGTAAACTGATTTTGAATAAGGTTCATTATAATTACTTTCTTCAAAAGAATTTTCATTTTGAGCCGATTCAACATATTCTGCTTGTTGATAGTTTTGATCTTCATCTTGATTTACAAATTCTTGTTGAGGATTTCCGTTTTGATCCAAAGTATAAGTTTGGCCATCAGTAATGACTTCTTGATTATTATTCTCTATAACTTCTTGTGCCTCAGAAATAATTTGAGAATTAGAAGGATCAACAATTTCTTGAGATCCAACAATAGTAGCTTCTTCATTAATAACGTTGTTGTCTATATTATGCGCTTCATTTTCAGCGATCGATGAGGATGCTTCATTGACAGCATTTTGACCGAGTTCCTCAACTGCATTTAATTGCTCAGCTGCTTCCGCACCAACATATTGCCCAGCTGCTTCTTCGTAAAGCTTAAGGTCATTATCGACAATCTCATTTAATGAAGGTTGTGCTTCAACATAATTTTCAGGTTGCGCTTCAGTATTATTTTGCTCCACACTTAATATAGCTTCCTCCTCGCTAATCTGAGGCGCATCTAGAGTAGGCTCAACAATTTCGCCTAATATTTCATCTTCAGCTGCTTGTTGTTGAGTTTTAGTCGAAGAACAAGACATTAAAACAAAAACAAAAAATAATGGAGTTAAAAATTTTAAAAGAGAGATTTTATTTGCAGAAATATTCATATAGAATATTATCGGACATACTTAAAAAATAATTAGTTAAAATTACTTTAAATTAAATTAATTCCAAAATGAATTTTTAAATTCTTGATCTCTCCAGAAAATTTCTTCTCTGCCAGGACCTGTGCCTAAAGCTACAATGTTAACTTCACAATATTCTTCTACATATTTGACAAAGTTGAGTAACTCTAAACTTAACTCGTTCTTATCAGTTAAAGAAGTTGACCAAATTGGGAAATCTTTATACTGACCATTTTGAAATACTTTAAATTCAGAAAATCCATCTAAAACGTCGGCCTTCGTTAAAATAACATGTTTACAATCATTAAGCTGACAAGAAAGCTTCAACTCATCAAGGTTCAACCAACCAACACCACGCTCACGCCCTGTTGTTGCCCCAAACTCCCCACCTTTAACCACTAAAGCAGCCGCAACATCTTTATCTTGTATTTGACTATTAAACGGGCCCTCACCAACTCTTGTTAAATAAGCCTTAGTTACCCCAACAACTGGGCCAACTTGGCTCATTGGAAATGGAGCGCCTACAGACGCAAAACTAGAAACAGTATTTGAAGATGTAACATAAGGATAAGTTCCATAATCAATATCCAACAAAGTACCTTGAGCCCCCTCCATTAAACATTTTTTACTTTTAGATTCTGAGTAAAATAAGTGAGTATCATGACAAACCCAATCCGCAATTAATTCCTTAAAGGTTAACAATGTCTTTAAATTGCTTTTCAGTTCAACATCAACATCTAGATCATCTATTAATGGTGCAAAAAAAGAAACAACATCATGAACACGGTCAGACAAATCAGCCTCGAATAACTGGTGTACTCTTATTCCTTTTCTAAGCATTTTTGACATAAAACTTTGGCCAATTCCTTTTTTAGTAGAACCGATTTTTCCCTTAGAGCTTTCAACTAATTGTTCAATTTTCAAATAAAAAGGCAAAGTCACATGTGCCCTGTGATCAATGTAAAGATTTTCTTTATTAACTTTAAAACCAGATTCCCGAATATGCTTAACTTCCTCAATAAAAGAAATAGGATTCAGTAAGCAGGCAGCGCCAATATAATTTTTTTTATCCGGGTATAAAATTCCAGATGGAACTGAATGTGTAACAACTTTTTTCCCTTGATAATGTAAAGTATGTCCAGCATTACAACCACCATTAAAACGGATAACCCAATCAGCTGATTCAGCAAACCAATCAGTAATCTTACCTTTGCCTTCGTCACCACATTGCAAACCTACGATAACTGGGTGTTTTCCTAATGAACTCATATAAAATGTATATAATCACATTCCATAGACGAGAAAAGAATTAATTAATCAATATTTAATTCATCATATTTATCAAACATTCGAGATCTTAATTTCATCATAGCTTGAGTATGAAGTTGTGAAACACGACTTTCAGTAACTTCTAAAATTCGTCCAATTTCCTTAAGATTAAGGTCTTCGTAGTAATACAAAGCCAGTACCATTCGTTGCTTCTCTGGTAACTCCTCGATATAAGAGGCAATTTGCTCTCTCAATTCATTTTTTGATATTTGTGATATTGGATTAGACAACTCATTAGAATGAAGCATACTAAGAATACTCTTCTTATCTCCATTCTTAAAATAACCCGTGTCATCAAGTGACAAAAGAGCTACATTTTTAGCCTGTTTTATTGTTTCCTGAATTTTATTAAGATCCATCCCCATATTCAGAGCAACCTCTACCTCTGACGCACTTCTTCCAAGTTTTTGCTCTATCTTCAAAAAGGCACGCTCCACATTCTTAGCTCTTTCACGCATTGAACGAGGCACCCAATCTTGTGCTCTAAGCTCATCTAAAATAGTTCCCCTAATACGAAATTCCGCATATGTTTTAAACTTATTATTTCGAGTGGGGTCATATTTTTCTATGGCATCCATCAACCCTATAATACCTGCACTTATCAAATCATCTACCTCAATATTAGCAGGAAGCCTCATTGAAATCTTTTTAGCAATAATTCTCACTAGAGGAGTAAAAAACTGAATAATTAGATTTTTTGTAGCCCTTTTCTTCGCTGGCGATAGCTTTTGATACGATTTAAGCTCTTTTTCCACATTGATATCACTCATAATTTATTCTTTTCTCCCCAAGATTCCCTTAACTCTATTCTTTCATTAATTTTGAATATCGCATCAAAAAAAAATTGACTTAATAAATCTCGATTAAAAAACCTCAGTTGTTTTGTTTCACTCGTCATCGAACAAGCCATTAACGACAAATTATGTTGAATAGTTTTTTCAAAAACATTGAAAAAATGTCTTTGATATTCAAATTTTGTCAAAACTAAATGAGTTAATGACGGAAAAAAATCTAGTTTTCTTTCAAGAAAATAGTCAAAATCACAGGTAGAAGATAAACAAAACGCAGAATGAACATTATTTTTATGGTTATTTTTTATATTTTCAAAGACATCGCAATATTCATCACTATTAAGTTCGCAAATTACGAAAGAATACACTTCTTCATCGAAATTTTGATTAATGTAATCCGCACAAGTTCCTTCATGATAATCAACCCGAGATTCAAACTCACCCTCGGCCAAAGAGGCTCTAAGTAAATGATCCTTTTTTGAACGTAGGACTAAAATTTTTCTTGTATCTAATTTTTCAAAAAATTTATTCAATAGCCGTAAAATGAATTGAGATTTTCCACTGCCACTAGCTCCATAAACAAGAATTACATTCTTTTTAAGATCATATGACAACATTTTTCCTAAGGGTGAAAGTCTAACTTTTGAAATTATTACATTTTTTAATAAATCCACATCAGGATCATCGATAAGTTTAGTGATTGATTTCTTCTGATACTGAGAAAACGCTAAATAATCCTGTTTAAGCTCCTCTTGAAAACTTCTAGAAAAAGAAAACTCTTTATTTTTCAAATAATCCTCAAGTGAAAATTTTATTATTTTATTTTCACTTTCGTGCTCTTTATACTGCTGACTAAGTGTTCGCTCGAAAGGTTTTTGAAAATTTCCAGATACATCGACATATATTTCAAATAGTTTCTTTGAAACGTTTGAAATTTGAATAGTCTTTCTTTTGAAATAAAGAATTTTTGCATACTTTCCAAATTTTCTCTCCATAAGTTCTTTTGCTTCCGCGAGAGAAAAAGCTTCAATAATTTTGACATTGTTTTTCATTATTTATCCCCAATTAAATACAGCAATAAGAATGCCAAATTGAATTTTGACTTTTAAAACTCAGTTAAATGTAGTTAAAATATGCTTAACAAAATCTTAACAGGTTATTTGACCCAATATTAATCATGTTCGGTCAGTCAATTGACGAATTATATATTATACAATGACAGATTATTTTGACCAAATACAGAGCGAAGAGGAATTAGAAAATGCTATCGACTTCATTTTCAAGCAAGTTTCCCTTGGAGACAAACTTGAAAAAACAGTAATCCAACCATTGATGGAAAAGGAACTGAATCCAAAAGAACAAAAAGTTTTAAGCCTTTACTTTAAAGGCAATGATTATCAATCAATAGCTAAAAATACACAATTTACTCAAAAAGAAGTTAAGCTTTTCATTGAAAGTTCAAAATATAAGTTAAAAAAAGAAATTTGGACTTCTTATATGAAAATTAAAAAGTAATAAAACAAAATATTAAAAATCAAAAATAAAAAAGGGTTCTTACCCGAAGTAAGAACCCTTATAAAATAAAAACTAAAAATTTATAGACTTATTTTTCTATAGATTTTCTCATAAACGCAGGAATATCCATATCATCATCAGTTGTCTTTAAACCTAGCTCTTGAGCAATTTTTTTTGCCTGCAACAAAGACATATTCATCTGAGTTTTTAAATCAGCTGTTTTATTTTTTTCTTCAATTAAATCAGCTTCAGTTTCCACTGCTTCATTTTTTAAGCTCTCAGTACTTTGATGCGTTGTTTTAAAGTCTTTTGTAAACAAATCTTCTGTTGGAGTTGCCGAAATTTCGTTTTCAACTTTATGTTCTTTTGAGAATACACCAATTGAAGTATTTGAATTAGTTTTTTCAATTTGCTCTGCAACTGTACTGCTTATATTAGATAATTTCTTTCTAGTTTCTGGCGCGGGAAAACCTGTTGCCACTACAGTAACAATTACCTCATCACTTGATTCTTTATTAAAGACACTTCCAAATATTACCTCTGCATCCTCATCAGCCTCTTCAGTAATCAAAGAAACAGCTTCAGAAATTTCATGTAATGCTAAATTTTCAGGTCCTGTAATATTAATAATAATTCCTGTCGCCCCATTAATACTAACATCTTCCAACAACGGTGACGAGATTGCCATGTGAGCTGCATTTATTGCTCTATTTTCACCTTCAGCTACACCTGTTCCCATAAGTGCCTGCCCCTTATTAGACATCACTGTTTTAACATCAGCAAAATCCAAATTGATATGCCCTGAAATGTTAATAAGATCACTTATACCCTGAACCGCATTTAAAAGAACTTCATCAGCCTTTGCAAATGCTTCTAAAACTGTAGTTTTACTTCCAGAAATTGCTAACAACCTTTGATTAGGAATAGTTATTAGCGTGTCAACAGTGTCTTTTAAATTAGCCAATCCCTTTTGTGCCGTTTTCATTCTTTTGGGTGCTTCAAAAATAAAAGGTTTTGTAACAACCGCAACTGTTAATATACCCATTTCTCGAGCGACAGAAGCAATGACAGGTGAAGCACCTGTGCCCGTACCACCACCAAGACCTGCTGTAATAAATACCATATCAGCGTCTTTTAATTCTTCACGTATTTCATCAATACTCTCTTCAGCTGAATTTTTTCCAACTGCTGGATTAGCCCCCGCTCCAAGTCCACGTGTTAATGATTTTCCAATTCTAATTTTGGAATGAGCCAGATTATTGTCTAAAGCCTGAATGTCTGTATTTGCAGCAACAAATTCAACACCAGTCAATCCGGCTTTGATCATGGCATTAATAGCGTTGCAACCGCCACCACCTACTCCAAAAACTTTTATTTTAGC
>ENA-ORXR01003319-ORXR01003319.1-marine-metagenome-genome-assembly--contig:-NODE-3319-length-14489-cov-4.209548_pt1 | contig 14489 bp, 10 predicted proteins | sample MGYA00237866_ERZ511479 | MGnify/ENA metagenome assembly ERZ511479 | reverse complement strand
AGGACGGAATATTGACTTTTTTCCCGTTGACGAGAACATGGCCATGATTGACGAACTGACGTGCGGCAAAGACAGTCGGGACAAATTTCGCGCGGTAGACAACAGCGTCCAAACGGCGCTCTAAAAGACCGATAAGGTTCTCAGAGGCGTCACCACGCTGACGTGTCGCTTCGTCATATGTGCGGCGAAACTGTTTTTCAGTGATGTTGCCGTAATAGCCTTTGAGCTTTTGCTTGGCACGAAGCTGTGTACCAAAGTCAGACATTTTACCGCGGCGGGCATTGGCACCGTGTTGTCCCGGAGGATAGGCGCGCTTATTAACAGGTGACTTGGGACGGCCCCAGATATTTTCGCCCATACGGCGATCGATTTTATATTTTGCGGAATGACGCTTAGACATGCGTAAATACTCTTCTTCTCGGCGTGGTCCGGCTGGTCAGATTACCCAACAGCGATTACAACGGCGGCACCACACCAACCCGTGACTAAGCGCGCCTTCTAAAACATAGTGCTATCAAGTCAAGTCCAATATATCGCAGATTTTAATAGGCAAAAGCTCTGGCCTGTGACAGTCGGAGTAAATGAGTTCCTTACCGCCCGATAATGCATCTGACGATGTGCGCCTCGGCTTAATTGCCGGAATCATGGCCTATACATTTTGGGGGGCCTTCCCGGTCTATTTCAAAATCACAGAAGCGGTCTCCCCGCTTGAGATATTGGCCCACCGCATTGCATGGTCCCTGCCCTTCGCGCTCATTATCATCGTCCTGAGGCGGCAATGGGGAGAGCTAAAGCGGGCCTTAAAAATACCAAGGCTTGTGGGGTTATTAGGCCTCGCCGCCATCGCGCTTTCTGTGAATTGGGGGGTCTATATCTGGGCGGTTCAAAGCGAACAAATTTTTCAGGGGAGCTTGGGCTATTTCATCAACCCGCTCATGTATGTTTTAATCGGTGTTCTATTCTTCGGCGAAAAACTCTCTAAGCTTCAAACCATCTCCGTTATCCTTGCGCTGATTGGCGTGTCTATCCTGACGCTTTATGGCGGCGTTTTTCCTTATATCTCGCTCATTCTGGCAGTTAGCTTTGCGACTTACGGCGTGATCAGAAAGCAAGCCGTTGTAGGCGCCATACCGGGGCTCGTCATTGAAACGGCTCTGCTCTTTATCCCAGCGGCTATATTTTTGATATGGCTCCACGCGCAAGGCACATTATCCTTTGGAACCTCCCCAGGGATAACCGGGCTGTTATTACTCGCCGGCCCCGTCACAGTGTTGCCGCTATGGGCCTTTGCCATTGCCGCGCGTAAGCTCAAGCTCTCCACCCTCGGTATGTTGCAATATATCGGGCCCACGGGGCAGTTCATCTGCGCGCTTTATTACGGCGAAAGCTTTACCCCCGCACATGCGTGGTGCTTTGGATTCATATGGCTGGGCATTCTGATTTACAGCTTTGATGCTTATAAAGCGCGCCCCAAGGCCATTAACAAGGCCATTAAGTAGACCAAGCCGCCTGCCCCATGGACATGAGGCCCCATATAACGAAGCCCGCTAATCCAATACCGATCGCGAGCAATACCCAAAGCGTAATTGACCCCGTCAAAATATAACCGATTTTCCCCATGAGTCCCTTTGGATATCTCATCCACACGCGCTGTGATTTCGCATGTTCTTGCTTATCATACAGCCAATTTAAGAGTGTAGATGGAATAGAAAAGATAAGGGTCGCCCATGTGAAGCCTGCCATCAATATCACAATATTTGAACTGCTAACCAATGCCATGGAAGGCCAGATTAAAGTTAGGCCCAAAACCCATATGATGGCGCCTGCGAAAAACCACGATTGCGATATGGCCTTGAGTGTTTTCATGCATATCTTTCAATAAGCTTATGAAGGTGCTACCAAAAATTATGAGATTTATCCACCATCTCTTAAGTGGCCCTTTCCGGGTCTGCATCGCGCTAATGAACATTCTAGGTGCGGCTGGCTATGCTCACCGCTCAGACTATTGGGGCGGGGATAAGACACCCATCTCCCGTGAACGAAATCTTAGTTCATCCAAACGCCAAAAGCGATGGCGGCGCAAGCGTTTGAAAGACGAAGATCCAAAGTCCTAAACACGCTTAGTCTTAGCAAGACTGGATTCGTCTTAAGGGCTCAACATTCTTAATTTTTGACAAAAAAAATGGCCGCTCAAAGCGGCCATTCTTAATCTTAATGTCGGTTGGCTTATCCGCCGATACGGGCCTGAACACGTACAGAGTAAGCACCACCGGCAACAGAACCTGCTGCACCAACTGACCAGTTATCGTCAGTGCTGCTACGGAACTGAACACCACCGCCGAAGCCGGTTTCTGATCCACCAAAGCCATCATCATATAGAGAGACACCACCGGCAGCTGTCCATGTTTCGTTGACGTTGAGGTATAGATCCGGAACGGACGCAACCGCGGCCAAACCTGAGCGTAACTCAGAAAGACGCTCATCAGTGCTGTTAATGCGAGCTGTATTGTTCGCGATACCAGCAGCATTGTTACCAATACCAACAGTGTTAGCGTTAATGCTGTTCGTGTTGAAATTGATAGCTGCAGCATTATCGATTGTGTTTTGATTGTTAACCGCAATCGCTGATCCATTCTGAGCAATACCAGCCGTGTTAGTGTCGATATCGGTTCTGTTTGTAGCAATAGCGGCTGTGTTTGCCCCTGATGCAGCATTGATATTGGCAATTGTAGACCCGCCATCTGTCGCTAGATTACCTGACGCGTCAGACGTTACCAATTCGATGGCGCCCATTTGACGTGACGCAGACAGAGCAGACGTAATGCCAGGTGCCGTAATCGTATCAGCTGTAGTACCAAGCATAATTTGATTAGTCATGGTTGTTTCCGCACCGCGGCCAATAGCTGTTGAACCCGCAAAATTCGCAGCCGTGTCTTGGCCAATTGCTGTAGAGTTCATGGCTGATGCATCCGCGCTGTTACCAACCGCTGTAGAGTTCGCCCCACCTGCACCAGCAGCACTACCGACGGCAGTCGCGTTAGCAGCCGATGCGAATGAGCCGAAACCGAAGGCTGACGCACCATCATCAGTCGCCTGTGACAAGCGGCCTACTGATGTAGAGAAGTCGCCAGTTGCATTCGCCAAGTTACCGACGGCGACGGACTGACTGCCGGACGCTGTAGATAACCAACCCAAAGCTGTTGAACCAAGACCAGAGGCATTACTCAGCGCACCAAATGCCGCTGAATGGAAGCCTGTGGACGCAGATTGGAAACCAACAGCCGTTGCATCCTCATCAGAAGCGTTGGCGCTGTTACCAACCGCCGTAGCGTTGACAGCAGAAGCACCCGCTGAGCTACCAATCGCTGAGGCGTTGGCGGCTGTAGCGAAAGAGCCGAAGCCAAAGGCTGATGCACCATTTGCTGATGCGTTTGCGCTGTTACCAACCGCTGTAGAGTTGACACCAGAAGCACCGGCACTTGCACCAAGAGCTGTTGCATTTGCGGCTGTCGCAAATGAGCCCCAACCGTAGGCGGACGCACCATTAGCTGATGCGACAGCGAGTTTACCTGTGGCCGTGGTTGCGACATCTGTCGCAGCTGCGCCTTGGCCCAATGCTGTTGCGCCTGCACCCGAAGCATCCGCGCTGTTACCAAAAGCTGACGCCATCATGCCAGTTGCACCAGCAGAACTACCGACGGCCGTTGATAGAGCACCCGTTGCGAATGAACCCCAACCAAGAGCTGTTGCACCATCAGCTGATGCACGTGAAGACACGCCGACCGCTGTTGCGAATGGACCTGTGACCAATGAACGTGCGCCCAAAGCTGTACCCTCATTGCCAGCAGCAGTTACGTTAGACCCAAATCCAACAGCTGTTGAAAGATTGCCAAATGCGCGGGAGTTGTAACCGTTCGCAACGGTGGCATTTGCATCAGCGCGTGAATTACCGCCTGTTGCTGTGGAGAAAGACCCACGAGCACGAGCTCTGTGGCCAACGGCCGTAGCTGTATTGCCGTCTGCGAGAGAACGAGAGCCGAAAGCTTGTGCTTGGAAACCAGGCGAAGAAGCTCCGAAACCGATAGCGGATGAAACATCCCCTGATGCATCGCTGTTAGCGCCATACGCTGACGTGGCTAGGCCCGAAGCAGACGACCCAGAACCTGTGGCGGTTGAGAATGTACCTGTTGCGCTAGAGTTAAAACCAACAGCTGTAGCATTTACTGCGCCGGCAGCAGCTGTAGAGCCAATTGCGACAGTTCTAGCCGCGTTAGTTGTAATGTTATCCCCGATTGCAATTGAGTTCGCACCATTCACGGTAGTAAATGAGCCCATTGCGATGGAGTCAGTTGCGCCTGCACCTGTTGCCGCAACCAAACCATAGGCTTGCGACTGGGAGCCAACGGCGGTAGCAACAGTTCCGACAGCTAATGACTGAAACCCGGAAGCTGTAGACTGAATACCCACTGCTGTAGCAGCTGTATTAGAAGCAACAGTACTTTCACCAAGCGCGGTACCACCAAAAGCGGATGCGTTCGCGAAAAGACCTAGCGCTGTAGATTGACCACCCGTGGCAGATGCACGAATACCGATGGCTGTGTCTCCGAAGCCCGATGCAACTGTTTGCTCACCAAAAGCTGCAGTACCTGTGCCTGTGGCTTGTGTTCCAAAACCGTATGCAGCTGACGCAAAGCCAGAGCTAACAGCATTTTGACCAACAGCTGTTGATTGTGTGCCGCTTGCATCAGCACCTTCGCCACACTGAAGGCCGCCTGTTCCGATAGTTGGGTCAAAAGTTTGAGTATTACAGAAAGGACTACCCCCTGGGTTTGGAGCCGCGACCGGGTTCGTGCTTGGTGTAGCTGGGGTTGTAGGCAGTATCGTCGTATTTACAAAGCCGCTTGACTGAGCAGAGGCGACAGACCCCATACTAACAGCTAACATAGCTGCCATTGAGACAGTCGCTAAGCGCGCGCCCATATTAGAATTTTTAGTTAGTTTCGACATTGAAAACCCTCCATTTGTGTAACATGCCCAGCGATTTCTCGCCCATTTTCTTAAAGACTCGAAGACTATGTTCTATGTGAATACATTTCATGCGCCCACATAGTCCTACAGCATCTCCCTAACACATCATTAACACAGGTAAATGGCGAGTAAACCCGAAAAAAGATTAAAAATTACAAGTGTGACTTTATCGCAACTCTATCTATGAGAGAACTTCTCGGCTGCCTAAAATTTAATTAAACACTGCCTAAAGCCACGCGATTTGCAAAAAACCAGCCCAATATAAAGGCAACAAATATGATCATTGTTTGTCCCGCAAGAAGGTAAGCCCCATCCAGTATCATGTTCTGATCAGGGGCCTGCGGCTGACTTTTCAATGCGCGCCTCCGAGCTGACGCATATATAAGCGTCGAAAGCAGCGATAAAACAATAATTAGAGCGGGATGCACACCTGCATATCCGCCCGCAACAGCCGCTAGAATTAATGCGTAGCCTAAATATTTCATATTTCGCCCCCGTTATTATGGCCTCTATTATATTGACCTCTGCCCCGCCCTTTGGACAGAGCCTTTATAATACCACGCATTGTTTGCACTTCCTGCGCCGTCAGCCGCGCCCGCGTATAGGGAGCCCGGATATTTTGCGCCATCAACGCGCGTTTTTCAGGCGGATAGAAGAAGCCCGAATTGTTCAGCTCTTGCTCCAAATGCTCGAACATACGCACTAAATCTTCGCGCTCGGCGATTGCGCTAATCTCTTTTTGAAACAGATCAGGCGGCGCCCCTCCATCCTCGGCACTGGCCCAGATATAGGCAAATATATTGACGGCTTGGGCAAGGTTCAGCGACTGAAAGGCCGGATTGACGGGATAGGTGAGGATCGCATCCGCCAAAACCACATCCGCATTAGTCAGTCCCGCCTTCTCGGGGCCGAATAATATACCAGCCGCGGTGCCCTCTTTGGCATAGGTCCGCAAAGCAGGACCAACATCACCCGTCCCGATGACAGGAATTTCCATTTCGCGGCGGCGCGCTGTGGCCGCCAACACGAATTTCAGATCAGCCACAGCCTCGCCTGTTGTCTCGAAAACCTTAGCGTTTTGGAGAACCGTTATGGCGCCCGCCGCCATAGGCTCTGCCGCAGGGTTAGGCCAGCCATCACGCGGCGCAACCAAGCGCAATTCGGTCAGCCCAAAGTTGAGCATACAGCGGCAGGCCGCGCCGATATTTTCACCGAGCTGAGGATTCACCAAGATAACAACAGGCGCCTTAATTTCTGCGCCCATTTCAACCACTCTGCCCAGCTGATCCCGTGTTGTTTTATTCGGGGCTGTCTTTCCCATCTTCTCTCTTTAATTATAACCACGCCGATGTTACACCGCGCTCAAATCACTTAATCGACCTGCTTACAGAGGACATTATGGCTAAAATCAAGGTAAATAATCCCGTCGTGAACATGAATGGCGACGAGATGACACGCATCATTTGGGATATGATCATCGAGCGTCTCATCAATCCTTATCTCGACCTCGAGCTTCTGGATTATGACCTGTCTATTCAAAGCCGCGACGCGTCGGATGACCAAATCACTATTGATGCCGCGAATGCCATTAAAAAGCATAATGTCGGCATTAAATGCGCGACCATCACCCCGGATGAGCAGCGTGTTGAAGAATTTGATCTCAAGGAAATGTGGCGCTCGCCTAACGGCACGATCCGTAACATCCTTGGCGGTGTTGTCTTTCGCGAGCCCATCATCTGTTCCAATGTCCCACGCCTCGTGCCGGGATGGACACAGCCTATTGTCATTGGCCGCCACGCTTTTGGTGACCAATATAAAGCCACTGACTTCGTTGTCCCCGGCCCCGGTAAAGCGACAATGAAATGGGTCGGCGAAAATGGTGACACCATTGAAAAAGAGATTTTCGACTTCCCTGATGCCGGTGTTTTGATGGGCATGTATAATCTCGACAAATCCATCGCGGACTTTGCCCGCGCCTGCTTTAACTATGGCCTCCAGCGTAAATGGCCTGTCTATCTCTCGACAAAGAACACTATCCTCAAGAAATATGATGGACGTTTCAAAGATTTGTTCCAAGAGATATATGACGCGGAATTTAAAGACCAATTCGCAGAATTTGGAGGCGAGTATCAGCACCGCTTAATCGACGATATGGTCGCGGCGGCCATGAAATGGTCAGGCGGTTATATCTGGGCCTGTAAGAACTATGACGGCGACGTGCAGTCAGACACGGTTGCTCAAGGCTTTGGCTCTCTCGGCCTGATGACGTCATTCCTCCTCACGCCAGACGGAAAAACAATGGAAGCCGAAGCGGCGCACGGCACAGTGACCCGTCACTATCGTAATCACCAAAAAGGCGAAGCGACATCAACCAACTCCACAGCCTCTATCTTTGCTTGGACGCGCGGGTTAGCGCATCGCGGTAAAATCGACGCCAATGAAGAGCTCGTAAAATTCGCAACAGGCCTCGAGCGCACTGTCATCGAGACTATTGAGGGCGGCCAAATGACGAAGGACTTGTCGCTATTAGTAGGGCCGGATCAAGGTTGGCTAACGACGACAGGTTATTTGGAAGCCATTGCAGAGAATTTTGAACGGAAGATGACGTAACGTCGAAAATGACCGCTCTGTTGGTTTTTCTTAGAAAAACGAATGGGGCTGTAGTGTCATTTATCGACGCATTTATCGTTTGAGAGCCTGCCCAACAAAGGCAGATTTTTGTAAGTCGAGCTAACCTCTAATTTGTCATTCCGTCTCAGCGCGTAGCGCTAAGAGAGTCTCATGAGTGTTTACCTAGCCAATAATATCGTTCAACGTCGCTGACGGGCGCATGACCATGGACGTCAGATTCGTGTCAGAATGATAATACCCGCCTAGATCTACCGCATTTCCTTCACCGGATTTCAGCTCATTTAGGATTGCCTCTTCATTGTCCACGAGCTGTTTCGTGATTTTGGCAAAGTGCTCCTTCAAGTCCTTGTCTTCATATTGCAATGAAATAGCCTCAGCCCAGTAGCGCGCAAACCAATAGTGCGATGAGCGGTTATCATTATCGCCAACTTTACGTCCCGGCGATTGCCCTTCGACGAGCAAAATTTGTGTCGCCTTTTCAACCGCCTCACCTAGCACAGCCGCTTTCGGGCGGCCCTTTGTGGCGAGGAAGTTAAAGCTCTCGCCCAAGGCGCAAAACTCGCCAAGGCTGTCCCAGCGCAGATGGTTTTCCTCATTAAGCTGCTGCACATGTTTAGGCGCAGATCCCCCAGCGCCCGTTTCAAACAAACCGCCGCCATTCATAAGCTTTACGATAGACAGCATTTTCGCGGAGGTATTGAGCTCCAAAATTGGGAACAGGTCTGTCAGGTAATCGCGCAAAACATTGCCCGTAATCGTGACAACGTCATGACCTTTAGTCATTTCCTCAAGCGTGTAGCGCGTCGCTTCGCGCGGGGCGAGGATAGGAATATCTTTTCCTGCCTTCGCCAGAGCGGGTTCAATATATTTAATAAGCTCAGCGTCATGGGCGCGGTTTTTGTCTAGCCAAAACGCCGCGAGCCCCGTCGCGTCAAAGCGATCTATGCCCAACTTTATCCAATCCAAAATCGGCGCTTTTTTCGCCGTGCAAGAGCGCCAAATATCGCCGCGCTCAACCTCATGGCTGATAATAGTCTCGCCGCCATCCAGAACGATAGACATTGTCCCATCAGAGCTGGCCGTAAAGGTCGTCGGGTGAGAGCCATATTCTTCGGCCTTTTGCGCCATGAGGCCAACATTGGACACCGCCCCGCAGGTCGTGACATCGAGTTTTCCATTGGCTTTGAAATAGGCGATAGTCTCGTCATAAATCGGCGCGTAGCTATTATCCGGGATGCAGCACTTTGTATTGGCGGGCTCCCCGTCAGGGCCCCAACCTATGCCGCCGGCCTTGATCACGGCAGGCATGGAGGCATCAATAATCACATCGGATGAAACATGAAGGTTCGTAATGCCTTTGTCCGAATTGACCATGTAAAGCGGCGGCTTGGTTTCGAGCGCAGTTTTCAGGTCTGCTTGCATAACGGCATTACCCGCAATCAATTTCTCAAGCGTGCCGATACCGGAATTAGGATTAAAGTCGAGCGCCTTGCCATGTTTGGCCAAGAAGTCTTCGAGGTAAACGGAAACGAAATGCCCAAAGATAATCGGGTCAGAGACCTTCATCATTGTGGCTTTGAGATGGACAGAGAACAAGACGCCCTCTTCCATGGTCTCAACTTCTTTTTTGATATAAGCGCGCAGAGCTTTGGCGGACATAAATGTTCCGTCCACGATTGTGCCCTCTTCATAGGACAAGCCGTCTTTCAGGACCGTTTCTTTACCGCTCTTATCCGTGAAGACGATCTTCGCGCCGCCCGCTTGTGCTTTGGAAATTGTCACTGACTTTTCGTTGGCGAAGAAATCATCGCCCGGCATGGACGCAACGCTTGTCTTATTATCCGCCGTCCACTCGCCCATACGGTGAGGGTTGAGTTTGGCATAGGCTTTGACAGCTTTAGCCGAGCGGCGATCAGAGTTGCCCTCGCGCAAGACCGGGTTCACCGCTGAGCCTTTAATACCATCATATTTGGCGCGAATGGCTTTTTCGGCCGCTGAGCTGGGATCGGCCGGGTAATCCGGAATCGGATAACCTTGCGATTGCAGCTCTCTAATGGCCTCTTGCAATTGCGGCACAGACGCTGAAATATTGGGTAGCTTAATCACATTTGCGCCCGGCGTTTTAACGAGCTTGCCCAATTCGGCCAAGTCATCCGGCACGCGCTGCTCGTCTGATAAAAGGTCAGGGAATAAAGACAAAATCCGGCCCGCCAAAGATATGTCGCGAGTTTCAATATTGATGTCCGCAGCCCTGGCAAAGGCTGTGATAATCGGCAGTAATGAATTGCGGGCCAGCTCCGGCGCTTCGTCAACGATGGTATAAATGATGTCGGCGGATGTTTTTGTCATGTGTCTCAATCTTTTAGGCGTTTAGAAGGATGGTGTAATTTCAATAGACTTACTATAGGAGGGAGTGGCTATTTCAACTTATAATAAAACTCTCATGTGAATACTAAGTAATTGCGTGACAGCGTTCTCGTCTTAACAATTAAAGACACCTAAGTATAATTTTCAACGGAATTCCATTTTAGATTGACTAGAGCATGATGGCTTATATGTTTGACTATAAATAATGTTAAGGAGGGTATATGTTTTTTGGTGTTTCAATGAGTCCCGTTGGCTGGCTCATTACTTTAGTGGGCGCATTCTTTGCGATGTTTATTCCTGTTTTTATTATAGGAGTTATATCTGAAGTCTTTCCGGGTGCGCTTTCGGAAATCGTATTTTTTATTCTGTTTGTACTCGTCTGGCCAGCAACGCTTTGCTGGCTCTATTCCAGAAAGATATTCGCACAAGGTCGGGCATCTGTCTTCTTTTGGTTTTACCTTATTTTTTATATCGCATTCGGAGCAATGATTTTGTTTTCTAAAGACAAAGCCGGCGTATTAGCCGATGGTACTGAATGGACGAACACTGTTTCAATTATTGAGCGACTAAGCGGCGTTATGATTATGGCTGTTGGTGTTGCTATGTTCATTTGGTCGCGAAATGAAAAAAAGAAATTTAACTTCGCTGTAGAAGATAACATTCATGCGGAACGCGAAGCTCAAATTAACATGCAAGCAGAAGCTATCCTGCGCGCAGAAGAACTAAAAAAAGACCAAGGACTATAGGGCTGTATCCTAACTATAAACGCTCAGGCTTAATTTAAAATCCGTCCCGTTAACGCGGTAGCGGATTTTACTTTTTTATGCCCAGTCCGTGACCTCTCAACAAATTAATAGCTACATAGCATTTTTATAAAAAGCCGCTATTCTCCTACCCACCGTCTCTCGTAAATGTTATTGGATGAGCATTCACTTCGTCTCTAACACCACTGAAAAGCATTCAAGCGTACTAAAGAGAAAAGCAGATTATGAAAACAATTGTTTTAGTAGGATTGCTGACAAGTCTCTTGGCAACTCCGGCTTTTGGGCAAACTGATGACACCCCCGCGAACTCCAATGACGGCACAGGCTATGTTGGCGCGGCCATTCTACTTAACTCTAAATATTTGGGTTCGGACGATCAAGACGTGCGGGCCTTGCCCTATCTTAGCTTGAATAATGTCAAAGGCTTTAGCTTATTTGGAACAACCTTAAGATATCGCGCGATAGATATCGGCACAGGTCAGGGCCTAGATAAATGGTCTCTTCGCGCTGGGCCAAGCCTAAGCTATCAAGGCGGGCGGGATAGCGATGACAGTGTAAATTTAAATGGATTTGAAGATGTGGGCGGCAGTCTTCCGCTGGGAGGGTTTATTCGCAGCACAATTGGCCCTGTCGGACTAGGTTTGAATATAGGGAAAGACATCATTGGCGGCCATGACGGCGTCACAGCAGATGCCTCGGTCGGTACATTTTACCGTGCAGGAAATTTCGCCATCCAACCTACGGCGACAATAAGCTGGGCCGACAACACACATAATGACAGCTTTTTCAGCGTGACCCAGGCGCAAGCCGCAACATCAGGCCTTGCCGCCTATGATGCGGCTTCAGGTATTTACGCCTATTCCGCAGGCCTTGTGAGCTGGGTCGAAATAGATGAGATATATGCCGTGAGCCTGATTGCAAATTACCGTTGGTTTACAGGCGATGCCGCGGATAGTCCGATTTTGAACGCATCCGATGGATCAAAAAATGGGATATTTGCCAGCATTTCTGTATCTCGAAAATTCGATACGACTAAGTGGTAAGACGAGGCTTAATAGGTCTGTGAACCCATGCCACCAAGACGAAACTAATCAGCATCAGCAAATACCAACTGCCTAGCTTGGCTAAGCTAACCATGTGCCAGCCGCTTTCTTGTCCGGGATAGCTCCAAGCACGGGCAAAGGTGCCAATATTTTCGGCAAACCAGATAAAGAGCGCCACCAGAACAAGCCCTAATATTAGTGGAATAGGACGATGTTCTTCGTCGGCTTTAAACCAAATCACCGCAGGCCCGTATAGCAAGGCCGAGCCTAAGAATAATGCCCATCTGATATCGGGCAGATAGTGATGCGCGAAGAAATTGATATAGACCAAAACCGCCAAAAACGCTTGCCATTTAAGCGGCGGAAAACGGTCAAAACGGAAATCGAATATCCGCCAAACCCGCGCGATATAGCTCCCGACGCAGGCATACATAAAACCGCTAAAGAGCGGCACACCCATGATGTGTAATATGGCGGGTTCCGGATACACCCAAGACCCCATATGGGTTTTGAATATCTCCATCACCGTGCCGACAATATGGAAGATAAGAATAATCCGTGCCTCCTCCCACGTCTCGAGTTTAAAGAGCAGCATCAGGCCTTGGATAAGCACAGCCATCAGCGTGATAAAATCATACCGGGCGAGAGAGGCCTCCGCGGGATAAAATAGATACGTCCCAATCAGCATAGCGAGCATAAGACCGCCAAACAGACACGCCCATGCTTGTTTGATTCCAAAACTGATGAATTCGAAAATCGCCTGAGACGTCGGGCCTTTGACATATCGCGCGTGAAGCGCGGCGCGGCGCTCATGCAGAAATATCTTTGGATCGAATCTCATCTCCCCACCCTACCCTTTCATATGACAGAATTTTGGCTGGAATCGGGTAAGATTGCGTTACGGCAAAAAACAGTTTTTATCTCGCCAAGGAAAGCGCGATGTTCGACAGTTCTCATGAGAAAATTTTTACGGCTCATTCAGCGGTTTTCGTCCAGACCGCAAGTTCATTGCCGCTCGGGTCTTTAAAATGAAATCGCCGCCCGCCTGGAAAGCTAAAAATCGGGGCTGTTATCTCAGCCTTAGCCGCTTTAACGGCCTGCTCGGTGGCTTCGAGATCATCTGAATAGAGGATAACAAGCGCGCCTTGATCTGACGGTTTGCGCGCGCCGGCCTCCCCGTCAAAACCTCCCTCCATGCCTGCGCCCGTAATCGCCGCATATTTGGGGCCATAATCGACATAGCTCCAACCAAAGACAGCCGTATAAAACACTTTCATCGCCGCTATATCTGTCGCGGGAAGTTCGATATAATTAAAATGGTGGTGGTCAGACATGAATTAAATCGCCGCTTTAATGGCCGCCAAAGCGTCATCGGCGCCCGCGACGTTTGTGCCGCCCGCTTGGGCCATGCCGGGTTTTCCCCCGCCGCGCCCGCCGACTTTTTCGGCCCCTGCATTCACGAGCGTTGCCGCATTATAGGTGCCTGTTAGATCATCGGTGACCGCCACAGCAACCGCGACTTTCTCGCCGTCCTTCGCGACAAAGCCAACTATGCCAGACCCGATGGATGAGAGTTGATCATTGAGCATAGCGCGAAGGTCTTTACCCGATACGCCGTCCAAAACGCCGCCAATAAATTTGACGCCGTTTATCTCTTCTGCCTTGGCCGCGCCGCCGCCAGAGCCGCCAAGGGCCAGAGCTTTTTTGGCGGCTGAGAGGTCTTTTTCGAGCTTTTTACGCTCAGCCATCAGCGCTTCGATACGCGCTGGCACATCTTCGGGCTTGGCTTTGAGTTTATCAGCCGCCGCCCGCGTATAGCCCGCTTGCGTTTCAAGATATTGACGGGCCGCCTCACCTGTCACGGCTTCGACGCGGCGAATACCTGCGGCCACCGCGCCTTCGGAGACTATTTTAAACAAAGCAATATCGCCCGTGCGCTCAACATGTGTGCCGCCGCAAAGCTCGACGGAATAGGCTTTCGGGTCGTCATCAATAGGGTCGCCGAGAGATAGCACGCGCACTTCATCACCATATTTTTCCCCGAACAACGCCATAGCCCCCGCTTTCATCGCCGCTTCGGGGTTCATCAATTTTGTGTCGGCTTCAGTGTTTTGCAAAATAACCTGATTGACCTGATCTTCGACCTTAGCCAGTTCCTCGCGCGTAATCGCCGCGCCGTGGGAAATATCGAAACGAATACGCTCACCGTCCACCATCTGACCTTTTTGCGTGACATGTTCGCCGAGCACGCGGCGCAAGGCTTCATGCATAATATGGGTCGCGGAATGGTTCGCCATGGTGCGTTTGCGGTCATCCGCATCGACGGTCAAATGCGCGACATCGCCGAGCTTAATCTCGCCAGTGAGCGTGCCGATATGGACGTGCAAATCGCCCGCTTTTTTCAGCACATCTTTGACAGTAATTTTTGCGCTGTTCTCGAATATCACTTCGCCCTTATCGCCCGCCTGTCCTCCGCTTTCAGCATAATAGGGTGTTGCATGTGTAACGAACATGACGTCCGTATTTTGAGCACTGTCCACAGCCGCGCCATCAACGACGAGCGTATGCACGGGGCTGGTGACAAATAGTTCTTTATAGCCTGTAAATTCGGTTGGGCCGTTGGCTTCGCGGGCGGCGAGCCAGATATCATCTGTGC
>ENA-ORXR01003318-ORXR01003318.1-marine-metagenome-genome-assembly--contig:-NODE-3318-length-14489-cov-58.375382_pt1 | contig 14489 bp, 6 predicted proteins | sample MGYA00237866_ERZ511479 | MGnify/ENA metagenome assembly ERZ511479 | reverse complement strand
CAACGATTTTTTGAATTCTTTAGAAGAAAAAATTACGGCGCATTATGGAACAATTTATTTAATTTCTTTCACTTAATGATTAATCATTGCCTATCAACGTAACACAGACATTCCTGTCTGTGCTTCACGCGGTACAGACAGGGATGTCTGTATTACGTTTCATTGCAGTAATTCTTTTTTAAATTCTCGCAACCAACGGTTACGAAGTTCCAAATATAAGAGTTCGGCGGCTTGATTCATAATATTTTTCAATTCACTTTTATATCGTATTGTTTTTTCTTGAAATTGAGAAACAGCCGCCTCCAAATCTTTCGCCCCCATATTATATAAATTTTTGAATTGATAAAAGCCATCAATCCACTCTGCTACGCCAGCTTTTAATTGCGCTTCATGCAGTATATGTAATGTATCATTTTTCACCTCCGTATACAAATAAAACACACAAAATGCGTGAAGCAATTTAAATGTAGGATGTTCGGGATGCTGCTCGAGCAGCATTTCAGTTGAAGTACTTAACTGCCTGATATTCAACAAACTACTTCCTGATTTATCTGCATCAATCAAATCCATATACTTCCAAACCGTCTCCAATTCTACCAAATTCCCTTGCGAGGTATCCGTTTGTAAATTGGGATGATGCGCCTGATGTGCATACTTTTTATCGTAAAAAAAAGCAGGCGAATTATCCATCACCAAATCGGCAGTTATGTGGTATCCCTTCTCCAGTCGACGAGCAATTCGCGCTCGTTGCGGCACCAATTTAGCATATTCAAATCGCAACAATATCCGCAAATAATCCGTCATTGACGCATGACCCGTTAGCCGTGTTTCTGTCTTTTCATCCATAATTAATGAAGGGTGTTCTTCTTCGATAATTGGTGTTTCGTAAGCTTTTCGCATCCACTTTTTCACACTTTCACTCGTTACATAACGCGCAATGTATGCGTGTAGTATGCGTTCATATTCATTTTTTTCTTTTTTTGTAAAACGAAAAATAAATGTATCATTTTTTTCGTAAAAGTCGTCAATAATTTCCAATGATAATAAACGCTTTAATGCCCTTCGTGTATCTCGCAACCGCCTCATTTGGTGCAATAAATTAGCCACAGAACGACTCACTTTGCTTCCTTCGAGAATGTAAATATTGATATTGTAACCTTTGTATTTATGTCCTTTTTCCTTGTCTCTTATGCGTAACAATTTTTCATAATTTGTATTCAATAATTTGACAAAATCTTCCAAAGAAGCTGCTCGGTATGTTGCATCGTCCACCGCTCGGCTAAAAAGTTTTTCTTCGGGGCTGATATCCATCGTCGCGCCATTATTCAGCAGAAGAGACATCTTGTAGACCACCGCTTCAGCATGAAAAAGATAATCAAAAATCTTTTCTACTTTTTCCGATAAATCATTAACACTTGGTATCGTCAAGCTACGCTCCTCGCCCACTTCCATGCCTTCCATTAGGCGCGAAATTCCGGACTGTGATTTGCCTTTAAAATACTGCCGTATCCAATCATTGAGTATCGTCGCTCTACCCCGATTTTCTTCTATAAATAGACGTGTAATATCTAAAATTTCATTTATTTTATTATTTGATAATGAACTATTTAAAATATTTCCAGGTAAAGAATTTTTAGATAAATCTATTTGGGCGAATGGCGTTTTTATTTCATTTTCTAAATAAAAATATAATAAAAACCCCACTACACGTAACCTTACATTCGTCCTTATTTCCGCCTTTATTTTCTCCGTCAATTCGTTGGGAATTGTCAGGCGGCTCGGTGCGTCTATCTTGTGCAATAATTCATACAAAATCGCGTACTCCTTCGCTGCGCCGGGATAGCGGCGTTCATGCAATTCCATGACCTGCGAAAAAGATGAATCTACGTTCATAATGCGATAATGCTACAATTAATTTTGAATTTTGAATGATTTTAAACCTAAAAATCAAAACATATTATTACACATTGAATTTTGTAAAATATTTTGAACCCAAAAATAGCACTTTTTTTCCGTAGCGTCACCGTCACGTAGAGAAAATTCATGAATTTTCTCTACGTGACGTGAATTTTCCCTACATGATGTACGTTTAACAAAAAACCTTATTCACAAAATCATACAACAAACCCTACATTTTACGTATTTTCGCGCTTCCAAACGTAAAACGGTTTTGTAAATCGTCGGCGAACACCCGTACCGACGACTTTAGCCGTCGCAGGATTGGAAAAAATATTTATACGTATTTGGTTTTTATTTAATTAAAAATTAAAATAAAAACCACTTGACGGCTAAAGTCGTCAGTACAGTTGACAGCTAAAGCAGTCAGTACGGAAAGTGTTACGTTCGACTTAAACTTAATCTTAGACTTAAACTTAAAATGGATTACACACCAAGCGACATAGAGCAAAAATGGCAACAGTATTGGGAAGAAAACAATACATATAAGGTTTCTAACCAAAGTGATAAGCCGAAATATTACGTCTTAAATATGTTTCCGTATCCGTCGGGTGCGGGTTTGCATGTGGGGCATCCGCTGGGTTATATTGCATCTGATATTTTTGCGCGATACAAGCGACAGCAAGGCTTCAATGTGTTGAACCCGATGGGTTATGATGCCTTTGGATTGCCGGCAGAGGAGTACGCTTTGCAGACGGGGATTCACCCTGCCATTTCAACGAATGAGAATATCAAACGCTATAATGAACAGTTGCGGAGTTTGGGATTTTCCTTTGATTGGAGTCGGGAGGTGCGGACTTGTGACCCGAAATATTATAAGTGGACGCAGTGGATTTTTACGGAGTTGTTTCACTATTATTACGACCAAACGGCGGATAAGGCTTTGCCAATCGCTGATTTGGTGCAAACCTTTGAAAAAGAAGGTAATACGACCGTAAAAGCCGCGACTACGCAAGAAGAAATATTCGATGCAGCAGCGTGGAGTGCCATGTCTAAACTGGAGAAAGAAGCGGTTTTGATGCGCTATCGGTTGGCATATCGAGAGGTCGGTTATGTGAATTGGTGTGAGGCTTTGGCGACGGTTTTGGCGAATGACCAAGTGAAAGATGGTATTTCGGAACGTGGTGGTCATCCGGTCATTCAGAAGGCAATGCCGCAGTGGAATTTGCGGACAACAGCTTATGCCGAGCGTTTGTTGGATGGCTTGAATGACATTGATTGGTCTTCGTCTTTGAAGGCGATTCAGCGCAATTGGATTGGGCGTTCGGAAGGGGCGCAGATGTTTTTTGATGTCGCGGATTCGGATGCGAAAATTGAAATTTACACGACGCGACCTGATACCATTTTTGGTGCTACATATATGGTCTTAGCTCCCGAACATGAATTGGTCGAAAAATTGACCACAGAAGGACAACGCGAGTCAATTGATAAATATTTAGCCTACGTAAAGTCGCGTTCAGAGGTGGAACGTATGGCAGATAAACAAGTGACGGGCGAGTTTACGGGTGCGTATGCGATTAATCCGTTTACGAATAAAAAAGTACCGATTTGGATAGCAGAATACGTCTTAATTGGCTACGGAACGGGGGCTATTATGGCAGTGCCGAGCGATGACGACCGCGATAAGACTTTTGCCGAAAAATTTGGTTTGGAAATCATTGATGTGGTCGATAAATCGGATTATCCGGGCGCGACATTGAGCGATAAAATCGGTAAAATGATTAACTCCGATTACTTGAATGGCATGGAAGTCAAGGAGGCAATTGCGGAGATAAACAAGCGTGTCGGAACGATGGGTATTGGTGCGGCGAAGGTCAATTATAAGTTGCGCGATGCGGGTTTTAGTCGTCAGCGATATTGGGGCGAACCCTTCCCGATTGTGTATGATGCGAATGGTACGGCGGAGATGTTGCCTTTGGAAGAGTTGCCATTAGAATTGCCTGATACAGAAGACTTTAAGCCGGGACAAGGTGGTCAATCGCCTTTATCACGCATGAAGGATTGGGTCAATTCTAAGCCCGGTTATACTCGCGAAACAGACACGATGCCGGCGGTTGCAGGTTCGTCGTGGTACTTTTTGCGCTACATGGATCCGCATAATGACGAAGCATTCGCCGGACAAGATGCTATTAATTATTGGCAAGATATAGATTTGTATGTGGGCGGTGCGGAACACGCTGTGGCGCACTTGATGTATTCGCGTTTTTGGCACAAATTCTTGTACGACAAAGGATTAGTACCAACTCAAGAGCCGTTCAAAAAACTCATCAATCAGGGCATGATTCAGGGTGTGATTGAGTTTATTTACATGAGAAAAGAAAAAACGAATGGACAGTCGCATTTTATATGTTCGGGTTTGGTGAAACGGGATAATTTGTATGACGAAGTTGCGAGAATACCTATTCACATTGACTACGTACAAGAATATGGTACAGATAAATCTTTTTTAAATATAAAAAGTATAAAACAGTTCATCGCTTGGCGTCCTGAATATGAAAATGCTATTTTCGAGTGCAGTAGAGGCATGTTTCAAAACGGTATTTTTACAGCAAAAAAAGATGCAAACGGAACGCATTTGGTGACGCATTCGGAGGTCGGCAAAATGTCGAAATCGAAATATAATGTCGTCAATCCTGACTTGGTAATTGACCAATATGGCACGGATTGTTTCCGTATGTACGAGATGTTTTTAGGTCCGATTGAAACCTCTAAACCCTGGGATGTACAAGGCATAAGCGGCGTAGCGAAATTTTTACGCAGCTTTTGGAATTTGTTTTATAAAAATGAAACATTCACGATAACCGACACTGCACCAACGAAAGATGAATTAAAAGTTTTGCATACTTGTTTGAAGAAAGTCACCGCAGATATTGAACGTTTTTCCTTCAATACTTGCGTGAGTGCCTTTATGGTCGCTACAAATGAGTTGAAAAAATTGAATTGCAATAAACGCGCGATATTGGCGCCTTTGACGATTGCGCTTGCTCCTTTCGCACCGCATATTTCAGAAGAATTGTGGTCGAAAATGGAGGGAGAAGGCTCGGTAGTGGAAGCTCAATTTCCGGCTTTCGACGAATCGCATTTGGTGGAAGATACGGTGACTTACCCGATTTGTATTAATGGTAAAAAACGTACCGAAGCCACTTTTGCCGCTACCGCCTCTAAAGACGACATCGAAAAAATCGCCCGTGAAATGGACTTGACTAAGTGGATGGATGGTAAGAGTATTCGTAAAGTCATTGTAGTGCCGAAGCGAATGGTGAATATTGTAGTGGCGTAAGATTGTAATTCATTTCGATAAAAAAGCATCAAAAAAGTGATTTTTTCAAAAAAAATCACTTTTTTGATGTCAAATACTTGCAGTATTGAAAAAATAAAACTAATTTAGCGATATAATTTATTTTTAATAACAAAAAAAAAATCGTTATGAATTTACCACCACAATTAGAAAAATACCGTGAGGTTATAGAAAGCTCCAAACGTGATACTATCAGTATTACTACATCTTATGATGAAAACTTAGGGCGGTTGGATAGCAAGTTAGGAGGCGAACCTTACTGGCCCAAGAGTATGGACTATCCTACACATAGCCATCGTCCAACATTGCCTATGTTGCTATTCGCACAAATCAATTTTGAAGATTTACCAGAACAGGATATACTTCCGCGTAAAGGTATATTACAGTTTTTCACGACAGGTGTAGATTCGCCTTCTCAAGAAGACATTAAAGTTGTGCATCATTCAAAGATAGATGAATCGAATATGGTTGAAGATTTTGAAGAGATGTACCTATCTATTATTGAAGACGCTGAGGATGCGGAAGATTTAGAGATGATGATGGATGAAGTAGATGCCATTTTAGATGAAGCATTTGGTTTGGTAAAGTTAAATTTTGAATCTTCCTCTCAATGCGTTACAGCCGGAGATTATCGTTTCGCTTCATTTTTTGGAGAAGATAGTGGTTCGTTCTTTGGTAAGTTTGATGATAATCGTTCAACCTCAGAATTATACCATAAATTATCCACGCCACGCGGAAGCAGAATAGGGGGCTACATTGAGACTGTGCATGACGACCCTCGCCCCCATGAATGTCCTGAACATAAAACTTTATTGTTACAACTTGATTTATCAGAATATTCCGAGGGCGAATATTACCATTATCTTTTCATCAAACCCTCTGACCTCGCGAAACAAGACTTTTCTGATGTACATTTTTCGGAAGCACTGTATATATGAAAAAATTATTGGAAGCACTTGCAGACAATCGTCTCTATATAAAATGAAAAGAATAGGTTTACTCTCCGACACACATAGCTACCTTGATGAAAAAGTCTTCAAGTACTTCGAGGAATGCGACGAAATATGGCACGCCGGAGACATCGGCACGGTCGAACTCGCCGACCAACTCGAAGCCTTCAAACCGCTTCGTGCCGTTTATGGCAATATCGACGGCGCAGACCTCCGCCAACGCTATCCACTCAACCAACGCTTTGACTGTGAAGGACTTGACGTTTGGATAACGCATATCGGCGGCTATCCGGGCAGGTACGATAAACGCATTCGTGAGGATATTCGTAAGAACCCGCCGGGGCTTTTTATCACCGGACATTCGCACATATTAAAGGTGATGCCGGATAAAAAACTCAAATTGCTACACATGAATCCGGGGGCTTGCGGTGTGCATGGTTTTCATCATGTGAAGACGCTGCTTCGCTTTTCCGTTCACGAAGGTCAAATTTTGGAGGTGCAAGCGATTGAGATTGGGAAACGGGGGGCGGTGTAGCACGGTACTTCCAGTCCGTGTCGCGTTCGGAACGCACCTAGTATACGCGAGACACGGACTAGAAGTGCTGTGCTACATTTTAATAATTCGCTTGGTAATAATCTCATTTTCTATTTGAATAGAAATAAAATATACGCCTTGTGTTTCCTGTGAAATGTTGATGGAAAGATTGTTTTTCATATTGCCACTTTGGATGGTGCGCCCTGCGGTGTCGTGGATTTGGTAAGTGCCTTGTGGGATGCCTTTTACGTGAAAAATACCACCTGTGGGGTTCGGAAAAATATCAGCTACGGGGCCAGTATAGCTCAAGCTGACTATATCAGAGTATGCAAAGCTACCGTCAAAATCCACTTGTTTGAGCCGATAATAAGACGTGCCAGAGAGCGGATTGGTATCTCTGTGCGTGTAGGTATGTGAGGTAGTGCTTGTACCTTGTCCGACTTGCCAAGCGATTTTTTCCCAGTTGATGCCGTCTTTGCTGCGCTGTATTTCGAAGCCTGCGTTGTTGGTTTCGGTGTTGGTGCGCCATGTGAGGATGGCGGTTTGGTTGTTGAGATAAACGCGGAGTGGGGCTGTCATTTCTATGGGGAGGAATATGCAGGCATCTTCTACTTCGGCTCTGGAGTTGCAGCCAGGGGCGTTATTGTTGATAGTGGCTGTGCCGCCATTTAATAGGTGATTACAGATGCTTGGCACGTTGCCACATAAGGAGAGGTTCTCATTGTATTGGATTATCAAACTTCCCTGTATTGAGTTGACATTATTTAATCCTTCCAAACTTGTCAAAATATAATTATTGTAGATAGACAAATCTCCCCCAGTAGAAGTTACATTGTTTAATCCTTCCAAACTTGTCAACGCACTGTTATTCGCAATAGATAAATTTCCACCAACAGAAGATAGGTTGTTTAAGCCTTCCAAACTTGGCAAAACATTATCACTTATATATAAGTCTCCTCCAATATAAGTCATATTGTTTAATGATTCTAAATTATGCAAGAAATTATTATTGATAGACAAATTTCCACTAATAGAATCTATATTATTTAAGCCTTCCAAACTGTCTAAGTAAATATTAGTATCAATATATAATCCACCAATAGAAGTGATATTGCTTAATCCTTCTAAATTTTCCAAAGCATTATTATTGGAGATAATTAAATTTTCAGCAATAGAAGTAATTTGACTAAGTCCACTAAGGGATGTAGTGACATACATCGCACTTTCAGAAATATTGATGATTTCAAGATTCCCAAGTATCTCGGTACATCCCGGATAGCTATTGGCAAAATTATCAATTTGTTGTTGACTGTTTAAGATGATGTCTTCGGTAGGGCAAATCCCAAATGTGCAGGCAGCTTCTACTTCGGCTTGGGTGTCGCAGCCAGGGGCGTTATTAAGTATATTAGCTACACCGCTGTTTTCGAGGTAGTTGCAGATACCTTGTACATCACATATAGATAGTTGGAGATTATTTGAAATATCCAAATTTGCTCCAATGAAAGTTATATTGTCTAAGCCACTAAGACTACTCAAGTAGGGATTGGAGTTAATCGTTAAATTGCCCCCAATAGTTGTCAGGTTTTGCAAACCTGTTATATCAACTAAAACAGAATTCAAAACAGGACTCAAATTTACCCAGCCCCCAATAGATGTGACCTGACTAAGTCCATCTAAATTGGTAATACCATTAGCCAATGATAGGTCAAAGTCTCCGAGTATTTGTGTACAATTTGGATAGTTGATAGAAAAGTCATCTACCTCTTGCTGCGAGATAGGAGTAAAATCAATAGGGCATACAGTTGTGCAGACATCTTCTACTTCGGCTTGAGTATTACAGCCGGGGGCGTTGTCTGAGATGTAGGCTGTACCAACGTTTTCGAGGTAGTTACAGATGCTTGGCACATTGCCACATAGGGAGAGGTTGTCGTTGTCTCGAATCGTTAAACCTCCTAGTATTGAGTTGATATTTTCCAAGCCTTCCAAACTTGTTAAAGCATCATTATTGTAGATGTATAAATCTTCACCAATAGAAGATAGGTTGTCTAAGCCTTCCAAACTTGTCAAAATATAATTATTGTAGATAGACAAATCTCCCCCAATAGAAGTAATTTGGCTAAGTCCACTAAGGGATGTAATACTGCCATTGCTGGCTTCAGCAATTTGAAGATTCCCAAGTATCTCAGTGCATTCGGGGTTGTTAATGGCAAAATCATCAATTTGTTCTTGAAAATAAAAGATAATATCCGTTGAACATTCGACTGGAAACATACAGGCGATTTCTACTTCAGCTGGGGAGTTGCAGTTAGGGGCGTTGTCGAAGATTTGAGCTGCGCCATCATTTTGGAGGTGGTCACATATTCCTTGTGTGTTACACAAATTAAGTTGACTATTATAAGTAATAGTTATACTTTCTCCGATGAAATTCAAGTCACTCAATGCTGCAATGCTTTTAAGTCTTTGATTGCCTGTATAATCTGGGGCATCATATGTATCTACACCTGAAATGACTAAGCTTCCTCCAATGAAGTCCAAATTTTCCAAACCTGTCAAATTTTCAAGATAAGCATTACCCAAACTATACGAACCGCCAATACCCAAGGTACCTCTAATTGTATCTAAGCTTTCTAAGCCTATAAGGTTTTGTAGTGCATCGTTGCCATAAAGACCTAAATTTTCATTAATAACTCTAAGGCTGTCAAGCCCTGTCAAATTTTGGAGCATATCATTACCATATATATATACATCATCCAAGGTGCTAAGGTTATTTAATCCTTGAAGATTACTGATATTAGTATTTATTATATGCAAATATTTAGCGCGTGTAAGTTGTGCTAACCCATCGAGATTACTGACATCATCTCTAATGTTAAGTCCTTCCATCTCGGTACAATTAGGATATAATGCCGAGAAACTATCAATTTCCTCTTGGGTGGAAAAAGTTACATCTCCCAAAAACGGACAGTCGGATTGAAAACCACAGGCAAGAGCTATTTCATTAATATCGTTGCATCCAAAGGCATTATTAGAGAAACCGCCTGTAGCACCATTTTGAATATGGTTACACACACTCGCTATATTACAGACAGAGAGATTCGGATTGTTAGTTGCTCCAAATGATGAAAAACTAACACTATCCAGTCCTGCTAAACTATTCAATGTATTATTTCCTACGTAGTACGTATATATAATACAATCATAGTTATCATACGGAGGTATCTGTTCATAACCCTCGAAAGCACCCCACAAAAGTATACCACTGCCAACTATCTCCAAGGCTGTAAGTCCAGCAAAATCCACGAGCTGATGATTAGCATAGACTTGGAAGGTTTCATTTATAAATGTTAAACTATTCAATCCCTCAAAATCAATGAGAGACGCATTTGCAGCTATCGAAAAACTACCTTCAATGGTATGTAATTGAGAGAGTCCATTAAAATTCGTCAAAGCGTCGTTTCCTTCCGAGGCAGTATAAAAATCGCAGTATCCGCCGGTATAAACTTTCCTTAAATTACCTATATTAAAATCACCTGCGATGTAAGCCAAATTATTCAAGCCGGAGAAACTACTCAAAGCGTCATTTGCATAAATATCAACGTTGCCCCATATCGTATCTAAACTGCTTAGACCAATATTCGTTAAGCTGTTATTTCCACCTATCGACAAATTGCCACCTAAACTATCCAAATCACCTAATGCCGTGAGATTATTCAATGGCGCATTACCTTGATTTTCATAATTGTCAAAATCATCGAAGCCCATCCTTCCTATAATGAGGTCGCCGACAATGGTATTTAAGTTTTCTAAGCCTGTAAGACTTGTTAAATTATTATTCTTGTAAATCTCAACATTGCCCCCAACAAAATTGAGGTTACTCAGACCTTCAATATTTGTTATGTTTGTACCTTCGATTCTCAAATCACCTGCAATGGATGTCAGCACACTTAATCCATCAAGATTGGTTATTTGATTTGAGTAATCGTACACTACTAAGTTGTCAGTCAATTCCGTACATCCCGGATAATCTGCAGCAAAGCTATCAATATCTTGTTGGGAGTTGAATGTAAGATAACTGGGGCATTGCGCCCATACACCGCCACAAAAAAAGGCAGCAATCATTAAAGTGTTGATTATTTGTTTCATCGTATTTTTTTATGTTAAAAATGAATTACGACTGCAAGATGCAATCATTCCGAGAACGAAAAAAGTAACGCTTCGGCATGTTTTTACAATTCAAAAAAAAATCATCGTAAAAAAATCATAACATAGTATTTCGACCGAAAATAAATTAAAATTTATTATTATTTATAAATTATTAATTTGTAATTTTTTAAATAAATAAAAATAACACATAAAAAAATCTACACTCACACACATCAGCACATCCACACATCAGCACATCCCACGTCTGCACGTCCCCCCGAAAAACCTTATCTTTGTATTTTTTATCGCCACGACGACAAATACATGAAAAAAATTCTACAATACTTAGCTTTTGGCGTTTTGCTATTCGCCAACATCAATACCACCTTTGCCCAAGTCCATTCGGTAGCACGCGAATGGAACGAGGTCTTACTCAATGCCATCAGAAATGACTTTGCCCGTCCGACGGTTCATGCTCGCAATTTGTGGCATAGTTCCGCAGCGATGTACGATATATGGGCGGTCTATGACGACAATGCCGAAACCTATTTTTTAGGCAAAACAGTGGGTGGTTTTACCTGTTCATTCGATGGTATACCGACACCTTCCGACATAGAAGCCGCACGAGATGAAGCGATAAGTTATGCAATGTATCGTTTGATTAGACATCGTTTTCAGAATGCACCCGGTGTATTTTCTATTATCGCGGAAGCCAATAATAAATTGATAGAATTGGGCTATACGCCTGCATTTACCTCTACCAATTATACAACGGGCGAAGCTGCTGCATTGGGCAATTATGTTGCTCAATGCCTCATCGATTACGGCTTACAAGACAACTCAAACGAACAAGGTTCTTATAATAATACCTACTATCAGCCCGTCAATCCGCCAATGATAACGGATAATCCGGGTAACTCTACCATCATCGACCCAAATCATTGGCAACCGCTGACGCTGGATGTTTTTATTGACCAATCCGGGAATGAAATACCCTTTAATACGCCTCCGTTTTTGGGTCCTGAATGGGGAAATGTTACGCCTTTTGCCATGACCGAAGACGACCTCACCGTACACCAAAGCAATGGCAACGATTATCTGGTTTATCATGACCCGGGCGATCCGCCTTACCTTGACACAAATCAGGTGACGCCGATTTCGGAAGAATATCAGTGGGGGTTCGCGCTTGTTTCTAAATGGTCGTCGCACCTCGACCCTTCGGATGGCGTGATTTGGGATATTTCGCCCGCCTCTATCGGCAATGTGCAAGATTATCCGACAACGATACCGGGCTTGCGCAACTTTTATGACGAAGTAAACGGCGGTGACCCAAGTATCGGACGCACCATCAATCCTGCCACAGGCGCACCTTACACGCCACAATTTGTGCCGCGTGGCGATTATACGCGCGTATTGGCAGAGTTTTGGGCAGATGGACCGGATTCGGAAACTCCGCCGGGGCATTGGTATACAATTTTAAATTATGTAAGTGATAATCCTCTTTCAGAGAAAAAATTTAGGGGAATCGTAGAGGTAGAGAGTGATTTGGAATGGGATGTCAAGAGCTATTTTATGCTGGGTGGCGCAATGCACGATTGCGCGATTGCGGCTTGGGGTGCAAAGGGTTGGTACGATTATATTCGTCCGATGAGTGCCATTCGATTTATGGCGGATAATGGACAGAGTAGTTTTCCGCTTTTTCCGGGTTTTCATCCGGCAGGAATGCAGCTTTCAACAGGTTTTGTAGAGCGTGTGACGGCTGGCGACCCACTGGCAGGAATGAATAATACCAACCTCGGCAAAATAAAAGTTCGTGCATGGCGCGGACCGGATTATATCAATAGCACTGCAACCAATACGGCGGGCGTTGATTGGATATTAGCCGAAGAATGGTGGCCCTACCAACGTCCATCTTTCGTCACGCCGCCTTTTGCGGGTTATGTTTCGGGTCACTCAACCTACTCGCGTGCGGCTGCCGAAGTGCTAACAATGCTGACTGGTGATGAGTATTTCCCTGGCGGTATGGGCGAATTTCCGGTAGAAATGAATGACTTTTTGGTTTTTGAAGAAGGTCCGAGTCAGAGTTTTACGCTTCAATGGGCTACTTACCGCGATGCCTCCGACCAGTGTAGTTTGTCGCGTATTTGGGGCGGCATACACCCTCCGGCAGATGATATACCCGGTCGCTTGATGGGTATTGAAATTGGTACGGATGCCTTTTTGCTTGCCGAATCCTATTTTTATCGCGACCAAGATGGCGACGGCTATTACGAGTACGAAGATTGTGATGATACCAATGCGGCGGTCTATCCGGGCGCACCCGAAATTTGTGACGCCTTGGACAATGACTGCAATGGCTTGGCAGATGACGGTATTCCAAAAAATACTTATTACTTTGATAATGACGGCGATGGCTTTGGCGACATCAGTATAACGGTAGATACCTGCATCACTATACCGCCAACGGGCTGCGTTGTCAATGGTATGGACTGCGATGATACCAAATTTAATGTCAATCCTGACGCCACCGAAATATGTAATGGCATAGATGATAACTGCGATGGCTTGGTTGATGAAGGCTTGAGCGTAACGACGTATTTCTTAGATATAGATGGCGATGGTTTTGGTAGCGCTGCCGGAGGTGGAGGCGTTTCTTTGGACACCTGCCTAATAGTACCGCCAACGGGTTATGTTGCCAATGATTTCGATTGTGATGATACAGACGCAGATATTCACCCCGATTCACCGGAAGTTTGTGATGCCATTGACAATAACTGTAATGGCAAAGTCAATGACGGTTTGCCGCGTTTTGTTTATTATTTTGATAATGACGGTGATGGTTTCGGAGATGAATTGATTAGCATTGACACTTGTACGACTGCCCCGCCAAATTACGTCTCTATTGCACTCGATTGTAATGATGAAGACGCAGCTATCAATCCCGACAGTCCCGAAATTTGCGATGCCATTGACAATGATTGCAATGGTTTATTTGACGACGGACTCCCAAAGAATCGCTACTACATTGATGCCGACGGAGACAATTATGGTGACATCAATATCACCGTCGATACCTGCATTTTCGAGCCGCCGACGGGTTATGTCACAGATAATACGGATTGTGATGATACACGCAGCGACTCCTACCCTACCGCCCCCGAAGTTGCCGATGATGGTATCGACCAAGATTGTACCGGAAAAGACCTGTACGAACAGACCAAAATTTTCCCAAATCCTACACGCGGCAATGTGTCTGTGCATTACGCATATACAGGCGTAGCACGTCTGCAAATCGTGGATACGCATGGACGTATAGGCGATGAAGGGTTTATTAGCTTTGAGGATAATGAAACAACGATAGACGTAGGTTTTCTTCCATCCGGAATTTATTTCCTTCGCTTTTCTGATCTTGATGGTGAGCAGCTTTTTGTAGAGAAATTGGTTCGGTATTAACAAGTAAAGGTTCTGCTGAAATAAGGATATTTTTAAATTATTTTATAATAAAAAATATTTATAAATAATTCATTTTCAATAATAAATAAATTACAAAATAATTTTAATTAATTAAAAAATGGCTATATTTCAGTGCGACCTTCTAAAGAATTCA
>ENA-ORXR01003316-ORXR01003316.1-marine-metagenome-genome-assembly--contig:-NODE-3316-length-14496-cov-4.475414_pt1 | contig 14496 bp, 11 predicted proteins | sample MGYA00237866_ERZ511479 | MGnify/ENA metagenome assembly ERZ511479 | reverse complement strand
TCTTAATTTTGAGTCAATATTTATTTCTTTTATGCGACCCTCTTCAGTCCTTTCATCTAAATCTATCAACTTTAAAAAATTAACCCCTGGGATCGTTTTCGTAATTAATGTTTCTACTATTTTGTGTCTGTGTTTGAGATCGTTACAGCTACCCGTTGAAACAAAATCAAAATTAGGGTATGAATTTTCAAATATTTTTTTATATATTTTAGCATCTAATCCGCTCTCTTTATTATTAACTTGTTTATATTTGCCTTCACAGAAGATAATATTAGCTGGAGAGGAAAGATGCTTTAGATCATCAATAGTGTCATTTAAAATTTTATTCCAAATATTTTTATTTATTTTAATAGGTGTAAGTATCGTTTCATTTTTATTATATAAACTTATTATTGAAGAATTGTCTTTAAGTGAGTCACAAACTGCTCTAATTATTCCCAGTGAATGGGTGGCAAACCAAATTTGTGATGTTTCTGGAATTAAATTTGCTAGTTCAATAGCTAATTTTTTTTGTAAATTTGAATTTATATGTAATTCAGGCTCATCGATAAGAAAAATGGAATTGGGAAAACTTTTTAATTTTAAATCTAAATCTAAAACTAAGTCAAAGATTTCTTTTTCTCCTGATGAAAGAATATTATAATTAATGTTCTTTCCATTTTTATTAAATATAAATGTTCCGTTTCCTTCAATAGGTCTTCCTAGGGAAGTTATTTCTATGTTAAGTAATTTTTTTAATATTTTATTCGTTTTTAAAAATGACTTATTCATAGCTTCAGAGTGCTTTAAGTTTTGGTCTTGTAAATTTTTTTGATAATAGTTGTAGGCATTTAAATAATTATTTTGTATTCGATTATCTTCCTTTATCATATTTAAGGGAGCATCATTGTCATTAATCAAATTAGGAGTCATTTTTATAGACGAAAAAGATAATTCTGAATTTTTCCTATTTGGACTTCGGATATAAAAAGAATCTGCATTAAAATTCTCATTGTTTTGCATATGAATTTTAACTAGTTCATTAATATTAGGAATATATCCATTATCTTTTTTGTCTGTATAATATTTATTTTCAAGGGCGTTTCCTTTGGCTCGGATTTTAGAAGCATTAATACTATCAATAATACTGCTTTTGCCACTACCATTTGGTCCAATTAAAAGAACAACCTTACTAGGGTTATTACCTAAATTTATAGTTAAGTTTTTTCCTTTAAAACCTTTCAATTCTATTTTACTTATTTTCATTATCTTTTTCAGGAAGTGATATTTTAGGGTTGTTTCTATGACTTGCTCTATGGCTTTTATTTAAAGATTCAATTTTCTTTTTCGAAAAATATATTTTCTTAAGAAAGGAAAAAAGCCAAAAATTAAATTCACATTCAATATAGCTTTCTACTATACTATCTTCATTTTTTAAAGTAGGGCAGTCCCATCGATCAAGAGTATATGGGGGGAGAGAAACAAATCCGCCTGTAATATCATAATACGGCTCAAAATAATAATTAGAAGCATTTCCACTATATTTACATGGATAAAATCTATCCGAAGAACTATGTTTTATTTGAATATTCCTAACTTTAAGGTGCCATGGTCTCCAATTTCTTAAAACAAGTACTGCTTTATTATCTTTCCAATTTACCCCTCCAGCTCGGCTATCTCTTTTTATATCAAATTTTATATAAAAATATATTATAAGAAATTTTATTATATCAAAAATAAATATTAAAATGGTAAAGGCAATTGATGTATATATTGCAAATAAAAATTCATTCATTAATTTCTCTCCAGATTATTTTTAATCTCAATCCAATTAGGTTCAATTTTTTCAAGTAGATTATAGAATTTCTTACTATGGTTAGGGTAAACTAAGTGACAAAGTTCATGTATTAGAACATAATCAATACATAGTGAAGGTGCTTTAATGAGTCCAGGATTTATAAATATCTTACCTTTTGATGTGCAACTGCCCCAACGAGTCTTCATGTTTCTTAGTTTAAAAGTATAAGGTTTAGCGTTATATTTTTTAACTTTAGGATATAACTCTTTTAACCTAGGCTCTATTCTCTTTAGCGCTAAATTAAAATACCAAAGATCTAATTGACTTTTGATTTGTTCTTTATCATTTTTTAATTTTGTATATATATTTATATATCCATTTTTCAATTTTACTTTTTCTAAATTACTTTGATGAACTTTTAACCTATATTGCTTTCCTAGGTATTTAAAAGACTCTCCACTTATATATTTTTTTGGAGTTATTGGTGAAAAGTCTTGAAAAAAGTTTATTTGTTTTATTATCCAGTCACCTTTTTTATGTACTTTTATTTTTATTTGCTTTAGTTTTGCTTCATTAGGTGCTTTTACTAAGATTGTTAAGTTGGGTTTAACTTTAATAGTTAATGTTTTTCTTTTAGATTTTTGTAAATAAAAATTAATTTTATGTTTTCCAAATTGGATTGAGTGTTTGTTAGAGTTATTTTCTATTACCATTCATCTCCTCTTTGTTTTATGGCAACTTTTAAACATTCATCATAAATTTCTCTAATATCATCAAATGAAAGATTTATATTATTTTTATTTTTAAAATTAATTAAGTAGTCTTCCATTACATCAATCATTCTATTTTTTACAAAAGTATCAGTTACCCAGTCTCTTTTTATTTTCTTTATTATAATTTTATCAATATCAATTGAAACATTCGCCGAGTTATCTTTAGAGTTAAATGTTTCACTATTAAACTCCTTAAGGAAATTATAAATAAATCCATAATATGCTTTAGCTGTTTTGTTATTTGCCAAAATGTCAGGCAGTTCATCTCCTGTTCTATTAACAGCTTGTTCTTCTATTTCACTTGCAAGTTCAAATGCTTGTGCATCAGAAATCCTATCTTCTCTCATAGCTTTAATTACTTCTTCTAGTCTTTCTGAAAGTTTTTGATAGAAGATAGGGTCTTCTTCCATTTTTTCACTTATAGTTTTAGCTGTTACTCTTGTTATATAATCAGCTTTTGCTCTTTCGTTAACTAGCTTTTCTTTAGTTTTTTGATAATTTGAATCAAAAAGACTTATTGGTGAAACTATAGTTTCTACTTTTATAGCATTAACCTGAGTGTCAAGTAATTTTTTAATTTGAGGATTATAATCATCTAAATCAACTGTTTCTGCATACCTTCTTTGTACTGAAATTTTTAATTGGGAGTAGAATTTTAAATCACTTTTATAAATATTGACAATTTCTTCATCTGTTTCTTGTTCAAAGAATATTGAGCTAAGCCCAAGTTTTAAAATTTTAGAAAAAGCAGTTAGTTTTTTATAAAAATTAGTTCTAATTTCATCATCTGCTAGAAATCTTTCATATTTTTCAATATCCTTACTATTTATAGTTTTAAATACATCAATTAATTCAGAGTGCAATTGTGCTATCTTAGAAACTTCTTCTCTTATATCAAGCAAAATACCTCTAACATCATCTTCATCATAGTTATCTGATAATTCCTTATAGAGTTGTTTAGCATTGTTAATTTTTCCAAGTACTCCTGCATAATCAATGATATATCCATGTTCTTTTCCCTTATGTATTCGGTTAACTCTTGCCATTGTTTGAAGTAAGTTATGTGGTTCTCCAAAATTTCTGTCTAGGTACAAAACTGTATTCATTGAGCAATCAAAACCTGTAGTAAGTTTTGTTGCGACAATAATTATTTCAATTGAGGGCTGTTCTCCAATTTTAGTTGTTTGTTTAAAAGTGCTAATTGTTTTTTCTTCATATATTTTTTGATCTCCATATTTTTTAAATCTGTCTTCCCAGAAGTCCGCTATAATTTTTTTATCATCAGCAACATCTTCATCTCCATCTTTAGTATCGTAAGAAATCACCACTTCACTATTTATACCTCCTATTTGATCTAAGAATTTTTTATATTTAATAGCCGAGGCTCTAGATCTTGTTACTATTTGTGCTTTAAAGCCTGTTCCTTGCCAATATTTTTTATAATGATTTGCAATATCCCAAGCAATTAGGTGAATCCTATCATCAGTTTTATTTAAAGCATCAGCGGTAGAAAATTTCTTTTTTAAATCAGCTTTTTGTTTGTCAGTTAAATCTTTAGTAATTCTTTCAAACCAGCTGTCAATTGCAGTTTGGTTTACTTCTTGATCAACAAACCTTCCTTCATACATAAGAGGGCAAATAACACCATCTTCTAGAGCCATTTCTATTGTGTAAGGTTTGCCTATAAATCCTCCAAAAAGATGAGATGTATTTTTCTCTTTTTTAGTAAGAGGAGTTCCTGTAAAGCCTATGTAACAACCTTTAGGAAATACTTTTTTCATAGCGCTATGAAGAGTTCCATGTTGAGTTCTATGACTTTCATCAATTAAAATAAATACATTTTCAGATTCATTTTTTACTTTTTTATTTTTAAGAGCAGATTTAAATTTATGAATAACTGTAATAACAACAGAGTGTTTATCAGAATCAATGTAATTAGCTAAGTCTTTACCACTTTTTGCTTGGCTAATATCTATTCCACAATTTTTAAAATTATTTTTTAACTGTCTATCAAGATCTGTTCTATCTGTGACTAGAATAATTTTAGGGTTTAGTATTCGTTTGGAATCTAGAGCTATAGCTTTAGCTATTAATACCATTGAAATTGATTTACCACTTCCTTGTGTATGCCAAACAACTCCACCTTTTCTTGTTCCATTTTCTAATCTTTCATTAACCCTGTCTTGAAGGTCTTTAACAAGCTGATCTTGGTTATATCTAGCTACTTTTTTGATTTTAGCATCATAAATAACTGACTTATAAATATATCTAAGTAAGTTTTCTTTTTCTAGCATTGAGAAAATTGTTCTATCTTGCTCAGTTGGAATTCTAATTTCATTATCTAGTTCTTCTAGTAGTTTTTGCTTTAAATGACCTTTATATCCTGATCTATGGCTATGATTAAACAATTCATTTTTTAATTTATTTGTTAATTTTAAATTAATTAGATTTGTTAATTTTTCTTCATCTATGTCTGATTTCCATTTTGTCCAGAACTTCTTTGATGTTCCCGTAGTTCCATATAATGCTTCATTAGTGCTAATTGCAAATAAAAGCTGGGAGTAGAAGAATAAGTGGGGAATTTCATTGTTATTACTTTTTAGGCCTTGATTTCTTAAATGTTGTTTAATTGCTTGATCCATAGGTTTTTCAGATCTAAGATCAGGTCGTTTACATTCAATAACAACAATAGGGATTCCATTTATAAATAAAACTATATCTGGTCTTCTTGTTTCAGTTGAACCTGTTTTTTCTACAGAAAATTCTTCAGTAACTTGGAATTTATTATTTTTAATATTTTTCCAATCTATATAATGAAGCTGGGGACTTATACTTTTACCTTCTACAACTTCAGTATAACTTTCTCCAATTGTTAAGAAGTCATATACTTTTTCATTTGTAACAATTAAACCTTCATTTTGTATATCACTAATTCTTCTAATAGCTTCATGGATATTTTTATCTGAAAAAGGATATTCTTTTCCTCTATGAGAGAATTTAACTTTTTTTAAAAATGATTTTAACTCATCTTCGAGAACTACTTTAGATAATTTTTTTGATCTTAATTCTAAGGCTTGATCAGGTGTTATATATTCGTAGCCCATATTAATTAATAATTGAAGGGCAGGAATCTGAGAAATATCATCTTCTAAATAAGATGGTTTTTTATTTGTCATTAGTTTCTCCATTAGAAATTTTTGTTTTATTGTTAATTAACTTATTTTCTTGACTCTTTAGCAGTCTTTCAACTTTTTTAATATCTTCAGCGGGGGGGAGTTTTTCAGGGATAATGTTTCTTTTTATTAAAGCATCTCTTATAGCTTTGTTACTTTTTTTATGTTCTGACTTAATTGAATTAGTTTCTGATAGGTCTTTTTCTTCTATATTATGTTCAGTAATTTCATTAGCTAAAGTTTTAGCTGTTATGGTAATTTGTGGAAGAAAGTCTGCTAAAGGTCTAGATTTAGGAACTTTTAATTTTTCCTTCATTTGAGAAGTTTTGTTTCCACCAAAAAGAACTTTATCTCCCTGGCTTTTAATTATTGCAAATCCTTTAGAATCTACTCCTTTTTGAAAAACAATACTTGCTAAACTTTTTTCAGTGTCAGAAAGTTTTTCTCTAGCTTCTATTCTTTTTAAATCTTTTAACTGTTTTTCTATTATTTCTTGTTTTCTAGTTTGAATAGCAAAATAAGTTTGTGCAAATGCGATTTCTTCTTTATTTGAGTCTCCGTTTTGCGCAATTAAGTAACAAGCATATCTTGTAAGTTTTATGTCTTGTATCTCTCTTTTAGCTCCAGAGCCTAAAGCAACCATTTTCTTGATGTTGGCAAAATGGTCTGAAATTTCTATCTTGCTGTTTTCACAAGATTTTTTTGCTTTTAAGATTACTTTTTGAAAATTGTCCCATTTTTTATAATTAAGTAATTCTTGTAAATCTCTTGCATACCAAAATTCAATGTTTTCATTGTTTTTGGGTTGGTTTACTTTAAGTTCAAATTGTTTAAAAAGTTTATTAGTTAATTCTTTGTTCATACTTTTACTCTTTTTTTACCTGTTAGTAATTGTTGCATAAGACCTTTTTTTTGAAGACTAAGTTTATTTTTATATTTAGTTATGTATGTTATTTCAGATTCAAGTTGTCTAAAGATTTTAGAAATTTTTTCTTGTTCTGATTTTTTAGGTATTGATACTTTTATTTTAGAAAAATTGTGAAACTTTAAAGTTAAAGTATCATTAACAAGACCTTGTGAGTATCTATAGAATTTATTAATCATTTTTGCAGATTTGAAAAGAAAAGAAAAATAACTTACATCAATATTTTTATTTGGAATTAAAATTGTATAAGCAGGGCTTACGATTCCTTCAAGCGAAGACAGTCCACTAACCCCTTGCCACATTCTCATTGTATTGTAACCAATATCACCTTTATAAATTTTTAAATATTTTGATTTATCTGAATTTGAAGTATCTTTTTTATTTATACTATTTCTATCAACTACACCCTTGTTTGATGTAATTGATAGTAGTTTAAGATTGTTACAATTCTTTTCTTTTCTTTCTTTAAATAGCTCTCCTAAATATATCAATTTATATTTTTTTGTCTTTGTTAATTTTATATTGAAAAAAAATTTTTGCATTAATGCCTTTTTTAACTTTAGTTTTGAGTCAATTAATTGTTCTAAGGTCTCTATAGCTTCATCCCAACTGTTAAGAATACATGCAATTTTCTTCTGTTCTTTTATTGATGGAAGTGGAATTAAAGCATTCTCAATTGATCCTTTTGAAAGTCCAAATCTAGTTACACCATTAGCTAAAGTGAAAAAGTAGTGTCTAAATTTATTTGTTTCTAAAATATAATATAAGTATTTAGAATATACATATTTAACTTTAGGTCTTAAAATAGCTAAATGGTAGCCACATAATACATTTTTAAAATTTTCATTTACTAATGTTGGAACAGCTATGTCATCAGGAGATTCTGAATCTTTAGTAATTAAGATATCTTCTTTTTTAATAAGAAATTTAGCTATTTCATTTTTTTTAGCTGTTGCTTTCATAAATTTAACTTGCTTGTTAATAAGTCTATTTCTATAAACATCCATGTAGTTGCATAATAAAATATTTGTCTCATTAGGAAGGGATTTTTTATTAACATTGCTAACTAGTATTTCAGAAAAATTATTTAATTTTTCAATCTTCCAATCATTAGGATAGTTGTTTTTCATATTTTTAATTCCTTTAAATATCCGTGCATCACATTTCTAACATCACTAAGTTGTTCTTCTAGTTCTTCAATTTTTTTTTGAACCTCTCTAATATCAATAGGATCCTCCTCTTCAAAAGTATCAACATATCTAGGTATATTTAAGTTAAAGTCGTTTTCTTGCATTTCCTCAAAACTTGCTACATAAGAGTATTTATCAATAGCTTTTCTTTCTTTAAAAGTATTAAAGATTTTTACAATATCTTCTTTTCTTAGTTTGTTTTGTTTTTTACCATCTTCATATTCAGAACTTGCATCAATAAAAAGCACATCTTTAGAAGTTTTAGCTTTATCAAAGATTAAAATAGCAGCAGGGATTCCTGTTCCAAAAAATAAATTACTTGGAAGTCCAATAACTGCATCAAGTAAATTTTCTTCTATTAAAGCCTTTCTAATTTTACCTTCTCGTGCGCTTCTAAAAAGAACACCATGAGGAATGATAACTCCAACTTTTCCTGTATTAGATACCGTGGTTTCAATCATATGAGTAATAAAAGCAAAGTCACCTTTACTCTTAGGAGGGATACCTCTATGAAAACGATTATATTTATCAGATTCAGCCGTATCTGCTCCCCATTTATCAAGTGAAAAAGGAGGGTTTGCAACTACTATATCAAATTTCATTAGTTCGTCATTTTCAATCAATTGAGGGTTGTTAATAGTATCTCCCCATTTCATAGTTGCACTATCAATTTGATGTAGGAACATATTGATCTTAGAAAGCGCCCAGGTTGAGCCATTGCTTTCTTGTCCAAAAAGAGAAAAGTTATTACCTTCAATTTCACTAGCTACTCTAATTAAAAGAGAGCCAGAGCCGGCACATGGATCACAAATTCTATCACCGCTTTTTGGTCTAACTAACTTAGCTAATAATTGAGCAATTTCTTTTGGGGTATAGAACTCGCCACCTTTTTTACCTGCATCACTTGCAAATCTAGAAATTAAAAATTCATATGTATTTCCAATTACATCTTCACCATCAATGTTATCAGCTCTTAAATCTAATTTTTCATCATTAAAGTCTTTAAGTAGGTTTATTAGTCTTTTATTTCTGTCTTTGTTTCTTCCTAAGTTTGATTCGGAGTTAAAATCAATATTTCTAAAAACTCCTTCTAGTTTAGCTTTATTTTTTTCTTCAATTTCAGTTAAAGCTATATTTATTAATTCCCCAATATTTGACTCTTTTCTCATTGAATACAGGTAGTCAAAGGTGCATTCTTTAGGTAGGATAAATCTCTCTCTTTTTAATCTTCTTTCAATTCTTTCTTCATCACCTTTAAATTGCTCTTTATATTTTTCATAGTTAGCTTTCCAAGTGTCAGATATATACTTTAAGAAAAGCATTACTAGTATGTAATTTTTATACTCAGCTGGATCAACGACTCCTCTAAAGGTATCACAGGCTTTCCAAGCAATATTATTAATTTCTGATTGGCTAATTTTATTTTCTTGATTACTCATATTGTTTTCTCCGTATTAAAATAGTTTTGAATTAGTGTGTTGTTAAGTTTAAGTTTAAGTTCTTTTAGTTGGTTAAGTATATTTACTTCCCTTATTGCTAATTCAGAGATTGTTGAAATAGTTTTTTGTTTTTTAATTGGAAGTATTTTAATTGTTAATTTATTTATTGCTTCTCTTCTTAACATTCTTACAGTGTTTGATGAAGCTGAATACATTTGAAGTTGTCTTTGAATGTAAGGTTGGTTAATAGACCAGGTGAGGTACTCGGGAAGTATGCTCTTTTCAGCCTCGTTTTTGAGCCTTAAACAGAAGAAATGAGGAGAGGCTATCGTATCCATTGAAATTTTTTTTATGACTGTAGCGCTAAAGGAGTTGCCTCTATTTTGAATTAATATATCTCCTTCATAAATTAACCTGCCATCAAGTTTATTTAGTTTTGTTTTAGTTAGTAAGTTTAGATTTAGTTCTTTTAATTCTGAAACATCAGACATTTGAATTACAGCTACGTTACCTTTAGGGTCATTTTTAATTCTTCCTCTAAAATGGTAACCAGATCTTAAATCTGCTATTTCTTTAATTTTTACTGTTTTAGTGCTCATTTATAATTGCTGTATAATGTTATTGCTGTAAGTTACTCTGTTTTTATTCTTAAGTCAAGCATTTTTAATGCAATAATCCCATATTGCATTAAGGGTACCCATATTGTTGCAAAACGGACCCCTACCAGGTTTGTAATATAGTTTGTTAAATTCCATTGTCTTATAAAGGGATATCTCTTTTGTTCTCGTTTGCTATAACTCTATGTTAGATTTGTTACCTTATTAAAATGCTAGTGCTAATAAAACTAATAACTAATTACTTTATATAGTGTAAATCCTTATGTTAATTGTATGTAATGTTTTAATTGGATTGTTCGGCACATTCTTACGAATGTGCGTAGGGGGGTTCCCCCTACTAGCGTTTATAAAAATTATTTTTATTCATAAGATTACTTGTATGTATTTAGTTATTTCTTTATTAGTTATTAATTAGATAGTTAAATACTTTTTTAGCACTAGCAAATATTAAATTCTGCACTAGCAAATATGTTATATAAGAATCTCAAAATGATTGTTGTGAAAATTTGACATTTTTTTATAAGGCTAATGTTTTCTGGAAAATTTATAAGTTTTATTAAGTAAGTTTGAAATTAAAGAAGAATATTTTTTTAACATAATTAAAGAGCCATCTGTATATGTAGCTCCAAAGCGTTTTACATTTGCCATAGGGAAAGGGACTCTTTTTATTATTTTTTTTGCTTCTAAGCCATCTATGGCTCTCTTTATACTAGAGTCAGAAAGCCCTGTTAGTTTACGAATATATTTGAATTTAAATCGAGCATATGGAGTCCCTTTGTCCATTAATCGTTGATTTCTATTTTGAATAATTCTTCTTTTAAAGTAATATGTTCCAACAACTGTTTCATTAGTGGTAAGGGTGCCATTTGAAGCTAATTTTAAAAATCTTCTTGGGATAATAAATGATATTTTTTCTTTTTCATCTATTTTAGTATAGTGCATTTCTTTTAGTAAGATGTTTAAAAAGGTTGAATAGTTTTTAGTGTTTTTTAATTTTGTATATATATTTTGAGGGAAGTTTTTAAAATTATATTTTTTAAAGTTATTTTTCAAAATTGATAACGAATTGAGTTTATCAGCGTAATGATCATCAGCTTTAGAAGGTGTTCTAATTTCTGCTTTTCTCATTTCATTGAGTTCAATTTCTGAGTATAGAAGTCTAAAAAATCGACTGATTGATTTTTGCTTATACGCCTTGTTTTTTAAATATAAATTAAATTGATCTACGATATATTTATGTAATTGAGTTTGAATTACTCCAAATCCACCTTCGAATTCATTTTTATCACTCATTTGTTATTGGTATCGTTAATCCAGTTAATTAAATCTTTTTTGTTGTAAAGGACTCTTTTTCCTAATTTTAAAGAAGGAAATCCATTACCTCTATTATTTTTTTCTAGCCATCTGTAATATCTTTGGGTTGATATCGGTATTGAAAAAAGTATTTCTACTTCTTTTGAGTTTAGGTACTCTTTGCTTTGGATCTCATTTATAGTTTCCATTTTTTTTAAATCATTTTCAGTCATAATCATTTATCTCCGTTTAAGTTAATATCCTACAAACCTTATAATTATTTTTATAAGTATTTAAAGTGATTGATTATTTTAGTAGTACTCTCTAGGGAGGGACAGTTTTAAAAAGGGTGTGATGCTATGATTGTTTATGCAGTTCTTTAACTTTTTTAAAAAGTGAATTTAATTTTAGTTTAGAGATTTCTTTTTTGCCTTTAGATGATTTCCTTACTACTTCATAAGATCCATAGCCTTTTTTAGTTGTCTTTATTTCAAGGATTATATCTTTTAGTTTTAAGTTTAATTCATTTTTAATTGCAATGTAAAAATCTCTTATAGTTACTTTTACTTTTTCTTTCAATAAGTCTGTATAGATTTCATTGCAAATAATTATATGTTCTGAATCGCTAGGTATTTTAAACATCTCTGTAAAGTTAATTTGATTCAAAGTAAAAATTTCTCCATATTCTAAAGATAAATTAATTAAATTACTTAACGTTTTATTGTCAACTTTATCTGGGCATTCATGGAATGCTTTTCTAAGTTCATCTTCTTTTTTCTTTAATAGCTTTAATAGTTTTTTTGTCTTTATTTTATTTTCATCTGTTTGCTTTCCTTTTCCTACTTGTTCTAAGTAGAATGAATTAAAGACATTTTTAGCTGATAGTTTGAGGATTAGATCTTGTAAGTCTTTGTCTTGCTTATAAAAATTATTTTTATTTTCTTTAAAAAGGTTAGTAGTTTCTTTTTTATTATTTTTTGAAAGTTCATTTATAGTAGTTATAAATTTATCAGTTCTATTTCTCTTATTCACTTAACACCTCCAATCTTAAGCATATCATTTGTTGCTTCTGTAAGTTTTTCTCTAACTGTATTTTTTGAAATAAGAGCATAGATTTTTGTACTATCTTGAGATTTGTGATGTAGTGCTTTTCCAATAATTTTAAGTGATACATTTTTGTTTGCTAACCAAGAACCAAGAGTTCTTCTTAAATCATGAATTCTTAAGTCTTCCATTTTAGCTTTAGTTATAATTCTGCTCCAACTTCTTTTAATTCCTGTTATGTGTCCAGATTTACTATCTGAAGGAAATACAAATTTATTATTTTCTTGGTTTGTTTTTATCTTTGTCAATATCTCAATAGCGGAATCTACTAGCTCAACTACTTGTGGAGTATTGTTTTTAGTATCTTTTAAATGCCATTGCTTGTTATCTAAATCTATATCATTCCAAGACATAGATAAAACTTGCGATTTCCTTACACCTGTAAGTAATAATAATAAGATGATATCTTTTACCGTTTTATTTTTATCTTCAAATATGACTTGTAAAAATTTTTGTATTTCATGATCTTCTATTTTTCTTGTCCTTGAATTTATTTTATACTTTGGAATGGAACTTGCTGGGTTTTCTCCTTTAAAACCATAGTCTTTTGCTTTATTAAAAATAGAACAAAGCATTCTAATTAAATAGTTCGCTGTAGCTTTACCATTTCTTTCTGCAATCTTGTTTCTTAATCTAATTACATTTAATTTTTTTATGTTAGAAAGTTTTTTATTTCTCCATTGAAATAATAACCCTTCATTTCTGTTTTTTATTCCATGTCCAAGAAGTTGAGTTTGCATTAGTCTTTCAAAGTCATCATAGGATTTTGGCTTAACAGTTTTATAAAAATCTTCTAAAAGAATTTTGTGTATGTCTCCAAGTGAGAGTTCCTGTTTTCGATAGTTGATTTGATCTAATGGGTTTACACCTCTTGCTAGAGAGTTTTTATGTTCTTCATATATTTTTCGAGCAAGAGTTAATTTAGTACTTGGATATTTTCCAATACAAATTCTTACGGCTTTAGCTTCAGCAGGAAACCATTTGTTTGTATAAAATGTTTTTGTTCCTTTTGTTGAAACTCTTAATTCAAGCCCAGAACTCTTAGTGTCATAAAAATGCTTTTTGCTTTTAGCTGGTAATTCAATATTTTGTATCTTTTTATCTGTAAAAGGGAAGTGGTTTTCTTTTTTCATAATTTATCTCCGTACTAGTTGGGTACTAGGAATTTGTTCAAATTTAATATGATAGTACCACCACTTACCATCTAAATTCAAGGGTAACCTACTAATAACATTGATTTTTTACCGTTGATTAGATGTGGAAAAATATGGAAAATAATGCGACCCTCTGACTACGAATCAGAAGGCCGGGAGTTCGAATCTCTCAGGGTGCGAGTTTATTGTTACAAGGTGGCGATATTAGTGTTATATCTATTGTATAAGTAATCAAAAGAAGAATCTTTAGTAAGTATCTGTTTTTACTAAAATTGTATCAATTCTAAACTTAAAACCTAAACAAGCCAAAACAAGAAATATAATACAAGTCAATTACTTAGCATTGTAAGTCTTCTAAATGCCTTTTGTATCTAAGCAAGAAAATTAGAAGGAAAAAATATTATTTAGAATCTACATTTTGCATCGAAAGTGTAACGTAAATAAATTTGTGGTAACAAAGTGTAACACAAATCATAACTATATATAAATATAGAATAAAAAATATGAAATTTTACGCTAATTTTGGAAGAACCAATTATTTAAGACTAAACAGAAAATTTTCATTAGAATTCAATTCTAATTATTGTTGAACATTAAACAATCCAAAACAAGAAATATGTTACAAATCAGGTAGTTAGATTTAAAAGTTTTTCTAATTTCCTTTTCTAACTAAACTAAAAATTAAATTTGTGTATAAGAAAAGAGAAGAAAAAACTCTAGTAAAAACAATAATTTAAGTTAAATTAAGCCTATATTTGTATTGCAAAAGAGAAGAAAGATTCTATTTTTAAGTTAAATGCAAAAAACTGTAACCTATGGCCATCAATAACTGCAACTACTGACCAGGTAGATCTGCAAACATTGAGCACCTAGAACTAAAATCAACTTGGACAATTCTATTATATTCAAGTTATCAAAATTATGAATAAATTAACGGCTTCTTAGTTTGAGTGAATAATTTACAAGTTAAGTGCGTTAAAATCATCTATTGACCATAACCCAAATATGTCGTACATATACAGGGTATGTATAGTAGGCTTGTAAATATAAG
>ENA-ORXR01003315-ORXR01003315.1-marine-metagenome-genome-assembly--contig:-NODE-3315-length-14496-cov-85.916014_pt1 | contig 14496 bp, 15 predicted proteins | sample MGYA00237866_ERZ511479 | MGnify/ENA metagenome assembly ERZ511479 | reverse complement strand
ATTTTTTCTTACAAAAACCGCACATAGCCTACGCTACAGCCTGTCCCGTACTTGATTCGGGATAAGGATTTTTGTAGAGAAAAATAGCGGAAAAAGAAACCGTCAAAAAGTAAGGATATTTTTGTCTCACTACTTAAAATGCGTTAATAATGAAAACATTGTAACATTATCGCATTTCAGCATTATCGCATTAGATTCATTCATTCAAAATTTACTCATTCACTCATTATTTCCGACTACTTTACTAACTTTTTATATACTTCTTGCTTGACTTTTATGGGGAATTTTTCTGCCAAATCTGCGACCCATTGTTTTTCCAATTCTTCTTGATAATCAGCTACTACGTAGCCTCTTGCCTTGTCAAATGACTTTTGTTCGGGCGCGAGTAGTTCCTCTATTTTGATGATGCTCGCTTTGTTGTTTTCGACAACTGGGTCGGTGACAGTGCCTGCTTTCCACTTAAGGTTTTTAAAAACGGGTTTGCTGTCTCGCTCTACCGTACTTTCTGAAGTCGTGACAAGTTCAGCTTTTTTATTGACTTTTTTGAGGACGGTCGCCGCAGATTTTTTGCACGCAAGTCTGCTGACTTTGGCGATAATTTTTGGGTCCGTAGTATTGACGGTGTAGGTCGTGACCTTCGCACGTTCGTCCCAAGTATAATTCGTTTTATTTTTTTCATAAAATGCCTTCAAGCCTTCTTCGTCCTTCGAAGCTTTGTCCCAAACTTCTATTTTAGTGGCTTCAAAAAGCAAAATACCTTCTTCGTACTCGCGCATGAGTGCTTTAAATTCTGGGTATTTATTTTCGAGATTGGTTTTTTCGTATTCGATAGCTTTTTCTGCAACGAATTTCTCCAACATATTTTCCGCTGCTTTTTTCGCACCGCTTCTTTTCATTTGAAGGCGTGCATTGCGTTCTCTGATGAGAAATTGGTGAAAATCATTCACGGAAGCCGTCTCATTATCCATCGTGAAAAGTGGTCGCTCATCGGCAGTTTTAGGGACTTTCCAATTATGTTTAAAGAAATTTTTATCATTACCGAGTGTTGTGATTGCGGCGGTTTTGTTGGCTTCGTTAAATTTAAATCCTGCTTCGCGTTTGATGCGTTGTGTAACGGCATCTTCGGCAGCAGTAAATCGCGCATCTTTTTTTACTTTTCCAAGCAAAACAGGTTTCGCGCCTTTAAATGTACTCATGTCGGGCTTGCCAATACGCTTGATGATATGCCAACCAATAGTGCTGAGAACAGGCTCAGTCATATCCCCATCTTTTTTGATGTCAAAGGCTGCATTTTCAAAAGCGACATCGTAAGTATTTATTCCAAAACGGGGAATTATACCGCCGTTGGCTGCTGTGATTTTATCATCTGAGTTGGCTCTTGCAAGCGTTGCAAAGTCTGCGCCTGCTTTGAGTTGTTGGTGTAGTTTTTTGATTTTTGTTTCGGCGGCGGTTTTTTCCTCATCCGTCATTTTATCGCTGATACGTATGAGGATATGCGCTGCGTCCAACTCGCCTTTCGCAGGACGGCGACTGACTGGCTTGATAAGGTGGTAGCCAGTATTTGTACGCACAGGCGCAGATACCTGACCAACTGGCGTATCGTAAACAGCATTTTCAAAATTGTATAAATCAGGTAATTGGAGTACGGTCATATAACCGAGTTTACCACCTGATTTGCGGGAGGCGTGTTGCGATTTTTTTCGCGCCACTTCGTTGAAATCTGCTCCACCAGCCAATTCTTTTTGAATTTCTACGACTTTTTCGTAGGCTTTTAGCGTGTCATTATTGACGATTCTAATCATAATATGCTCAACCTCTACGTCCTCTTTTGAACGCTCATAAGCCTCACGCACGAGTTTTTCGCTCACCTCTTTATCTGTCAAATAAGTATTCGACAATTGGCGGCGATACGTACTGAGTTCTTTTACAAAAGCAGGTTTGGCATCCAAACCCATTTCGCGGGCTTTTTTGACCTTGAGTTTAAATTTTTTGTATAAATCAAGGTATTCGTCAAGCGATTTTTTGCTAAAATCGGCATCCTTCGCATTCGTTTTTTCGTAAATATATTTGAACTCCGATACAGGCACTTCCATATCGTCACCTACGGTAAAAAGGACTTCATCATTTTGAGCCGAAACAATGGAAACGCAAAATAGTAGAATGAGTAGTGCTATATTCTGTTTGGTCATACTTTTTCTTAATTTTGGATAAATGAATTTTTGAATGAATGAATGAATATGGTTAGGGAAGACGAAGAAAATCAACACTACATCTTGACTTGTTCTTTTTCCTTTATACTTCACCAAATTCTCCTTAAAAACCCGTTATTCGCGTCAAATTTGGCTCATGTAAAGAAAAAATAATGGCGTAAAGACGTAGCCGTTTATTATCTTTTCATCCCTTAATGAACTGAATAACGGTGAACACCAATGCATTTATCCATTCATTCAAAATTCATTCATTAATAAAATAATTGGCAAAAATAAAGATTTTATTACGCAAAACGTAATCCAATAAGGGCTTTGGTGTATTTACGATGTTTAAATAATCGTTAAAGTGAGATTTTATTGCTTTTGGGATGAAAAAACAATAAACATTACACCTTGACTTGTTCTTTTTTCTTTATACTTCACCAAATTCTCCTTAAGTAAGCCGTTATTCGCGTCAAATTTGGTTCGTCTAAAGAAAAAATAACGACGCGAAGAATGTACATTTATTTAATAGACCTTATTTAGAAAAATTTTGTATGCAGCTAACTTTGTCTTTTTCCGATACTCTTCACCTATTTTTCGCCCCGTACCGTAGGGTATGCGGCTCAAAATGAGGCTCGATTATCGAAAAAATACAAAAGTTCCATGCATACAAAATATTCCTAAATAAAGTCTAATTCCTGATACTTGTTGGTATGTTATTTTGTTGTTGAATGGTTTTATTATTAAATTATTTTTTCGCGTAGCGAAAAACAATTTAATAATAAAACCATTTAACCATCAAACAATTTAGTAAGAAATGTTAAGAAAGAAACCTACATCTATACCTACCGCAACACCGACACACGATGCTGCTTTGTCAAAATTGCAACGCTATTGTGCATACCAAGACCGTTGTCATAAGGAAGTGCGCTCGAAGCTCTTAGATATAGGAATGCGAGGGCACGATTTGGAGGTGATTATGGCGGAACTGATAGAGGCAGATTTTTTGAATGAAGAACGCTTTGCACGCTCCTATGTACGCGGAAAGTTTCGGATAAAACGCTGGGGACGTGTCAAAATCAGAATAGAACTCAAAAGGCGCGATATTTCGGCATATTGTATCAAAAAAGGCATGTCAGAAATCGACGACATGGAGTACTACGAAGCACTCGAAAAAACAATTTTGACCAAAAGAAAAATATTAAAACCGGATAGCGAATTCAAACAAAAAGGTAAACTCGCTCAACATGCCATACGGCGAGGTTTCGAGTCGGGATTGGTGTGGGAGGTGGTACATGAAGTTTTTGATAGAAAAGAAATGTGAGCATAGAGAAGTAAGAGCATGTTTAAGTTTGTCCTGCACCCACTATGGACTATCAACTATCAACTATTATCTTTTCATCTCTAAATTATTTATTAAACTTATTTTTTTAAGTTACGAAAATTACCTTTGTGGTATTCATTAAGTACTGTACTTTGGACATTAGGTAACTGGGAAATTGGGAAATTAGGCTAATGAAAGCATAATTCGCTATTTATCAGCATAATAAAAATTTTTATAAATTTAATTTAAAATAAAATGCAAATTAATGTAAATTGATAGTGAGCGATTTACCTAATTACCCAGTTCCCTAATTACCCGATGTCCAAAGTCCAGTTAAGGGAAGAGGAAGAAAATAATCTACCTCAAATGAAGAAGTTATTTTTTTCGTCTTCCCTAAAAACGATTTAATAAGTTTTCAATTGTAAAAAAGTAAATATGCATAAATCAACCAGAATATTTGGCGGTGCTGCTTTATTGTTAGCAACTTGCCTGTTTGTTTTCTCCTGTAATTCAGACACGAGTGACGCAGGCAACAGTAAGACCGATGCCAACAATGGCACGACCACTAACAACCAGCAATACGAAAACAAAGTCGTGGATTATATGCCCGGTAATCCACAACAACTCAACCCATACAATCGTACCGATGCAGCGAGTGCCATGCTCTTGCGATACCTATATCAGTCTTTGTTATATACCGATTATTTCAGTTACGAACAAGTACCGCAATTGGCAACAGCCCTACCCGTACTCAGCGAACGCGATGGCAAAATCCTGATGGATATGGAAATTCGCCCCGAAGCAAAATGGGACAATGGCACGCCAATTACAGGCGAAGATGTGGCTTTTTCATTGAAGGTATTGAAACTGCCCAAAGCGGATAACGCACACTTCAAACCTTATTTTGAGTATATCGAAGATGTGATAATTGACCCAAACAATCCGCGCAAATTTACCTTGGTTTGCAAGGAACCCTATATGCTAATGACTATTGCGATTGAGGATTTACCAATCATACCGGCTTATGTATATGACGCACCAGGGATTTTGAAAAAATATACCTTAAAACAAATTGCTAATGCCAATGGCAAATTGGACAATGACCCTCAACTCAATAAAGTCGCAGAAAATTTTAATTCCCCTAAATTCCAAAATAAAACAGTCGTTGGTTCTGGTCCTTACCAATTCAAAGAATGGTTGCCCAATCAACGTATTACCTTGAAGAAAAAAGAAAACTGGTGGGGAGACGCCCTTAAAGGTGAAAACCACTGGTTTGAAGCAAAACCGGATGAGATTACCTATGAGATTATCAACGACCCGACTACTGCGGTGGTCGCACTCAAAGGCGAAAAAATCGATGCCATCAATCGTGTAGAACCTCGCGCTTTTGTAGAAGAACTAAAGGAATCAAAGTCATTTACCAGCAAGTTCAACACCTACACACCGACACAGTTTTTGTACGCATATATAGGTATGAATATGCGAAACGAAAAATTTGAAGATGTACGTGTACGCCGCGCAATGCGTCACATCATGGATACTAAAACTTTCCAAGACAAAGTTTTTTATGGTATGGCAGAGCATGTAGCGTCTTTCATTCACCCATCGAAAAAGAAATTTTTGAATCCGAAAGTAAAACTTTCAGAGTACAATCTCGATAAAGCCGCCAAATTAATGGCACAAGCAGGTTGGAAAGATAGCAACGGAAATGGTACATTGGACAAAAATATTGACGGAGAACTCGTTGAGTTTGAGGCAGATTTTGTGTATCCCAATGTCGCAAAAACTAGCGAAAAGGCAGTTTTGATGTTTCAGGAAGCCGCCCGTCAGATAGGCATCAAAGTCAATGCCGTACCACTCGAATTTACAGTGATGATTGAAAAAACTAAAAGCCACGATTTTGATATGTACTACGGCATCTGGAGTGCATCACCTCTCGAAAGTGACCCTAAACAAATCTGGCACACCGATTCGTATAATGGCGGTAGCAATTACGTCGGTTTTGGTACATCTGAAAGCGACCAATTGATAGACGACCTTCGCAAAGAGTTGGACGAAACCAAACGCGCAGAAATCTATAAAGAATTGCAAGAACTTATCGACAAAGACGCACCTTACGTATTTATGTCCGCAACGCAAAACCGCGTAGCAGTACACAATAAATTTGGTAAAATAAAAGATACAGGTATCAATCCAGGCTATTTTACGCCAGGCTTGGGGGTGTTGAATGCTATTCAAGATTAATATTGTGATTCGTTTTTTTGTAAAAAAAAATACAAACAGAGCAAATCACGACAAAAAAATCTGCCTTTCTCCATGGAGAAAGGCAGATTTTTTTTTGTAATGTCCACATAAAAAAAACGCATCTCGATAAATCGAGACGCGTCCGTTCTGTATTGTTTCCTGAGATTATGGGTATCTTTAAAAGCTCAAGCGCAGGGACAAATCGCAACCTGTCCGTACAGTTCAAGAACTATAAAATGTTAATTATTTTGGCAGAAAAATTGATCATTATCAATGAAAAGTCATTTCTTTTTCTGCGATAGTTTTTCGGATATTGATAAGCGCATACCTCATTCTACCGAGTGCCGTATTGATACTAACGCGGGTCAAGTCGGCGATTTCTTTAAAGCTCAACTCTGCATAATGTCTTAAAATGACAACTTCGCGTTGTTCGGCTGGCAACATATCGACAATCTGACGAAGGCGCGAATGCGACTCTGTACGTATCAACTCACCTTCCGCATTGCGTTCTGGTGATTCGAGAATGTCGAAAATATCAAACTCCCCGTTGATGGATGGTACGGTCGGTTTGCGTTTATTTCGTCTGAAATGGTCTACACAAAGATTATACGCAATTCTCAACGCCCACTGGACGAACTTGCCTTCATCATTGTACTTTCCTTTCCGAATCGTATCAATAATTTTAATGAACGTATCTTGAAAGATGTCATTCGCTGTATTATCATCTTTCACAAACATATAAATTGAGGTATAAATCTTACCTTTATGTCTGTTCAAAAGTTCTTCAAACGCTCTTTCTTCTCCAGCCAAATAGGAATGGATAAGTTGGCGATCACTAAAGGACGTAACTTGCATAGTTTCTACAGAATTTATGAGCAACAATTGGGGGAGAATAAAATAAATAATCGTGTAGAAGTTATAACCTTATAGTACCTAAATTTAAGTTGAAGTTTACCCCTATAGCTATCGGGAAAGTTTAAATCGAAATTTAAACCGCAAATCAAACTCAACATGTTTGAAAAAATATTTATCTGAATGTATAATTCCAAAACAATAATCGCGCCAAAACGTTCGTTTGCTGAAATTATTGTCTTTTTTATCGAAAAAAATAAAATTTGTGTAATTGTATTGCTTTACTGTTTTATTGCTACATTGTTTTATTGTCAAATTCAATTATCAACAAAACAATTCAGCCATAAAACCATTTAACAATAAAAAGCTGTCCACCATCTATTATGAGTGAAATTTATATCAAAGGCGCACGCGCCAATAATCTCAAAAATATCAGTGTCAAACTACCGCGCAATCAATTGATTACGATTACTGGCGTATCTGGTTCGGGCAAATCTTCGCTCACGATTGATACCTTGTATGCCGAAGGGCAGCGTCGATACGTCGAAAGTTTGTCATCGTATGCGCGACAGTTTTTGATGCGAATGAAAAAACCGGATGTCGATTTCATCAAAGGTATTTGTCCGGCGATTGCCATCGAACAAAAAGTCAGCACAAAAAATGCACGTTCTACGGTCGGCTCTTTAACCGAAATTTACGATTACCTCCGTCTTTTATATGCCCGAATTGGCAAAACCTATTCTCCCATTTCAGGCGAATTGGTTAGAAAACACGAAGTATCCGATGTCGTTGATTTTATCTTCTCTCACGAAGACAATACGAAAGTACAACTTTTTGCACCAATAAACCAACACCCCGACCGTACATTTAACGATACTTTAACCCTTTTATTACAAAAAGGATATACAAGAATATTATCAGAGAAAGAACTGGTGCGTATTGAGCATATTTTAGACGGAGAACAAAAAATTCCGAAAAAGATACAATCGAAACCTATATACGTACTTATAGATAGGTTTGTTACAAATAAAGAGGAAGAAAACATAAAAAGGGTTGCAGACTCGGTACAAACAACTTTTGTAGAAAGCGGCGGCGAATGCTTAGTAGACATTATTGAGGGCGAACAAATGACCTTTAATAATCGCTTTGAATTGGATGGAATTTTATTCGATGAGCCTACGCATCAAATGTTCAATTATAATAATCCCTACGGCGCCTGTGTCCAATGCGAAGGGTTTGGACAAACGATGGGTATTGACGAACACAAAGTCATTCCGAATAAGAACCTCTCCATTTATGAAGGTGCGGTCGCGTGTTGGAAGGGCGAAAAAAACGGGAAATTGCGTGAAGCATTTATTAATACGGCGATTCACTTGGACTTTCCGATACATCGTGCATATTCGGATTTGACGAAAGAAGAAAAAAAATTGGTCTGGAAGGGCGACAAAAAAAATAAAATAAAGGGGATTGATGATTTTTTTGACCGGTTGGAAGCGAAAGCCTATAAGATACAAAATCGCGTCATGTTGGCACGCTATCGCGGCAAAACGGCTTGCGATGTGTGCGATGCTACACGCCTGCGTCCGCGAGCAACTTACGTGAAAGTCTGCGGCAAACCTATCACCGAATTGAGCGATATGCCGATTAGCGAATTAGGTAAGTTTTTTACGAATATCGACCTCAACGAACACGATATGACGATTGCCAGTCGCCTTATTCTGGAGGTCAATAATCGCCTAAAGGTGATGCAAGATGTCGGCTTGGGCTACCTTACAATTAGTCGCCTGTCGGCTACATTGAGTGGCGGCGAAACCCAACGCATCAACCTCACCCGCACGCTCGGCAGCAACCTGACGAGTTCGCTTTATATCCTCGACGAACCGAGTATTGGCTTACATCCGCGCGATACGGGCAGGCTCGTTGAAGTGCTAAAATCGTTGCGCGATTTGGGCAATACCGTTGTCGTTGTAGAGCATGAAGAAGAGGTGATTAAGAACTCGGATTACTTGGTCGATGTAGGTCCAGCAGCCGGGATTCATGGCGGCGAATTGGTGTTTGCAGGACCGTATAAAAAAATTCATACGCAAGCGAAAAACAGCCTCACCGCCGCCTATATGAGTGGGCGCATGGAAATTCCATTGCCAAAAATGCGTCGAAAAGCAACCAATCACATCACCATAAAAGGCGCACGTCAGCACAACCTGAAAAATTTTGACGTATCGTTTCCACTCAATACACTGACGGTCGTAACGGGTGTTTCCGGTTCGGGAAAAACGACGCTTGTGAAGAAAATTCTCTATCCAGCACTCAAAGTTCACTTGGGCGAAAGTACGCCAATAAAGCCCGGCTTGCACGATGAACTCGCAGGCGATTTGAGTCAATTTACCCAAGTCGAAATGGTGAATCAGAGTCCGATAGGACGGTCTTCACGCTCCAATCCCGTGACTTACGTGAAAGCATACGACGGCATCCGCAAGCTATTTACCAATCAAAAACTCGCCAAATTCAGAGGCTTCAAACCCAAACATTTTTCCTTCAATGTAGAAGGTGGACGCTGCGAAGAATGTAAAGGCGAAGGCGAAATAACAGTAGAAATGCAGTTCCTCGCCGACGTAAAACTCCTCTGCGAAGATTGCCAGGGGCAACGCTTCCAACAGGATGTTTTGGATGTACAGTATAAGGATAAAAATATATTTGAAGTCCTCGACATGAGCATCGAAGAAGGATTGGAATTTTTTGAAGGACACAAGGATATTATCAATAAACTGAAGCCGCTCAACGATGTGGGCTTGGGTTATGTGAAGTTGGGGCAATCGTCGAGTACGCTAAGTGGCGGCGAAGCGCAGCGCGTCAAACTCGCCTCTTTTCTCGGCAGAGAGCGCGTCACCGAACGCATCGTCTTTATCTTCGATGAACCGACCACAGGCTTGCATTTCCACGACATCCAAAAGCTACTCGATGCCCTCAATGCGCTGGTCGAAAAGGGGCATACGGTCATCGTCGTAGAGCATAATATGGAAGTCATCAAATCCGCAGATTGGGTCATCGACCTCGGACCGGAAGGCGGTGAACCGGGCGGGAATCTTGTGTTTGCGGGTACGCCGGAAGGTCTGGCGGAGTGTGAGGGGTCTTTTACTGGGGGGTATTTGGGGGGGAAGTTGGAGTAAACTTTACGCTACGGCATACTCCGACACTTCACGTATTTTGGGTGTGACAAAACCGACGACAATATCCGAAGGCGGTACACCTTGATAGACGAGTTTTCTACCAAAATCAATGTCCGTCATATTGCGGAAAAACCAGAATTTACCATTGATAATTTCGATGTGTATAGAGCAACTGTGGTGGTAATTGCCCGCTTCATTCCACCCGAAAGTCACGACCATGTATCGGTGGTTTTCTTTGTCGATGATAAGTTTGGTGTCGAGTTTTGGTTCATTGGAAATTTTCATGCCTTCCATGTGACTGATCATGTCCAAAATCATGGCTTCGTATTTTAATTTCTTATCCATTTGTCTATAATTTCAGTTTCAGGGTCATACAAAATGAGTGATATATTCAGTTCATCAAAAATCTCGATGATAGGTTCTTCTTCATAAAGGGTATAGACTTTTGTGGGAATCCCCAAGTATAACATCCTGTCAGACCGCGTTTTTTTGAGCATAAACTGATAACAAACGTATTGTCCCACAGCATCTTGCAAATCAGTAATGAATGAAGCATGTCGGAATGTCTTAATTTCAATGGCAATCCGTTCATTTTCTTTTTCTGCCACAATTAAAGATTCAGCACCCAAATCAATCTTCACTTTCATCTCGCCCAATTGTACGATAAGTGGGTCGTCTGTCACCGTCCAACCTTCATTTTCAAGGGCAGTTTTAAATTCTTGGTGGTAGCGGTCTCTTGCTGACATGGTATAGTTTCAAAATCAATCAGTTGTTTATGATTCAAATTTAGGGAATTTTGGGGTGGGAAGCAAGTAGTAAACTCAAACAAATTTTCATAAAAAAAGGGAACTTTCCATTTAAAGCTCCCAATTATTGCAGATTAATCCTTTTGAATTACAAAAACTTAGGCGTAAGCCATTGTCTTATCTTCAATCGGAGCAGTAGGCGCATTACGTTTAACAGAAGATATGCCATTCTCTCTACTTTGTGTAGTTGTGTAAGTTTCACTTACTCCAATTACTTCGTGATTAGCCGCTTTTAAAACGAAATAATGCTGCCCGTTGGTTGCCGTTCTTCTTTCATATCGGCTATCGTAAGGAGCATTTGACTTTACAGAGTTTATACCATTCAAACATCCTTGTCTTGTGGTATAACCTTCTCCATGTAGAATGTTTTCACCGTTTTTAGCAATTAATCTGTAACGGTACTCTGAGCCAGACTTGTACATCTGGAACTTTGAATTGTTCATAAAAACAAATTTAAATATTAATAAAAAAATGATAATTTCCAAATTAAGGCAGAAGGTTAACCTCTACCCTGCGACTTAATTTGCTGTCGCTTTTACTAATGCCACTATGCCAATAGATATGAGCGTAAAAGTTAAAGCACCTGCGATAGCATCCGCATATTTACCTGTAGCTTCTACACAATTATCTTTTTGACAAACCTTTATTCTATGATTATTTTTCATAAATTATAATTTGGCTAAAAAATCTTCCACATCACGCTTGGAAGTTCGGCGAGCAAAATCAATTTGCTATTTTTCTTTGCGAACACCTTTGAACGGTTTTTGATCAGATGTTTTTACATCCATGAATTTACCTGTTTGAGTATTTCGCTTTACCCAAAGACCTGTCTTTGGATTTTTGACTTGTGAGCGTTGTTTTACCGCTCCGTGTCTTTTGTTGTCTCCCGACTTTCCGTTTGTTGCCATAATCTAAAGTATGTGTTTTATTATGTTATGCTGATTTTTTGAATTAATTTGCCATCATGTGGAAAATTTTTATGTTTTTCGCGCACATACCTATATAAAAATGATTCTTTCCCTATGACAATAGACCATAAAATAGCCAAGCTTCTTGAACAAGTTGATTTTTCAGAATTAATAGACAGAATGGAAGTCTATGCGAGATTAAAACTAAAAGGCCAAACAGAGAAAGACCTTGAAGGACAAGATATTCTGGATTTCGTATTTACTGTTATTGAGAAATCTCTACGTAATGTAAGAAATTGGGATAAAGAAACTTGCCCTTCTTTCGATAGATTCCTTTTTGGTTGTTTGAAAAGCGAGATTTCAGATTTTTATAGGCGTAAAAAGAATAGAGGACAGAATGTAGATTCAAGCCACCTATTGAATATATCACAATCTCCAAAAGGAGGTAAGTCTATAGATAATGAAATCATAAAATCGGAAACCATATCATCTCTTGAACGATATGGCGCAGATGAAAATGAGATAATGGTTTTTGAGTGCTGGACAGAAGGCACTTTGAAGCCTTCTGAAATAGCAGAAATATTGGAACTTGAAGTGCCTGAAATTTATAATATCAAAAAACGTCTTATTAAGAAATTATCAAAAGTGAAACCTTATATCCAGCAATTACTATGAAAAAGGACTTAATCAATCAAATAGATGATGCTTTAATAGAGTTCTGTCTAAGTTCAGACAAAGAAACTATTCAAGCAATTATCACAGAAGAGGGAGGTAACTCTACTTCTGACATTGAGCGAAAAAAGAAATTCGCAAATAAGATTAATTTTTTCGCTAAAGCCAACAGCCAGAAACACAAAAAAGAATCATTATTACAAAAAGCTACTAACATTTTTAAAGATGCAATAGAAAAAAATACAGAAAAACCAATCAGTATTTTAAAAGGTATGATAAAAGAAGGTCAATTATCAGTGCAGTTTCGTAGTTTAGATAAACTAAGAGAAGAAGACATAAAGGAAATTATCAGAGAAAAGAACTTAATTGAATTAATTGAACAGCTTGAAAATGATGAACCTTAAACCTAAAAGAAAGTCCAAAATACAGGCTCAAAATTTATTACAAGAAATTGGTTGTGATGAAATTACAGACATTTCAATGGATATGCTAACTGATTATTTGGGGGCTTTTTTAATCGAAGAACCGTTGAAAAATTCAGATGGTAGAATCGTTCAAGGTAAAAACAGAGCAATCATAAAAATCAATTCGGACATAAAATACGAGTCCAGAAAGCGGTTCGCGATTGCACATGAAATTGGGCATTTTCTAATGCACAAAAATATTGACATTCACGATGAAAATGCTAATACCTTAAGTTGGTTTAATAACGCTGAAAAACAACTAAAGAAAGGAATACAAGAATTTGAAGCAAACGAGTTCGCATCAGAATTGCTCATGCCTTCTGATATTTTTTATGCTGAAGCAAAAGGTAAAGCCTTTGGGCATGAATTGCTAAAATATCTATCCGAAAGATTTAAAACGAGTCTCACATCAACGGTTTACAGGTATATGCAACTTTCTTTACATCCTATTTGCGTTGTTTTTATGAGTGGAGGAGTTGTTAAATATTGGAAGAAGTCAGATGATTTAAGAGTTTGGGTAAAAAACATCACTAAACTATCTCCTCCATCTGACTCTGTGGCTGAAGAATATATAACAGGGGGGTATAATTTCATTTACACTGGTGCGGATAAAAAACAAGAAATTGATAAATCAACTTGGTTTACATTAGGAGATTACGAGAAAGACAGTTGCTTCTATGAGTATTGCATTCCAACGAAAAGTTATAAAACACTTTTAAGTGTTATTTGGGAAGATTAAATTTCAGACATATTAGCACCATTTCAAATCGAAGCACCTGATTAAAACCCTGCCAAGCTGCAACAGAGGAAATGACCGTACTTTTTGAGGTTTTTGAGTTGGGATTGTTTTCTTGCAGAATAACAAAAATTGACAATCCTCGTTATTTTTGTTAATTTTGTATTTATGAATATATCACTCAATCCAACATTAGAAAAGTACATCAAAGACAAGGTCGCTACGAGCATGTACAACAGCACGAGCGAAGTGGTCAGAGAAGCCCTACGCTTATTGCAAACCGAAGACGAGAAGAAAAGGGCATTAATATCGGCATTACAAGAAGGTATGGAAGATATAAAAAACGGATGTGTGGTCGAAAAAACCGCCCAACAAATATTCGAAAAAACCACAGCACAAAAGTAGCCTTTCATTTCTCCCCTTAATTTCGTATTTTTGAAGTATGAACCCACCGATACAATCCAAATTATATTCCATTGAGGAGTACCTCGAATTTGAGGCAAAGAGCGAATTGCGGCATGAGTACGAAGACGGACTCATCCTCGAAATGTCGGGAGGTTCGGTCAATCACGGCAGGATTTGCGGCAACGCATATATGGGACTTCGACAACGACTTCGTGGCAAAAATGCGGATTGTGAAGCCTTCCCCGACAACGTCAAAGTCCGCATAGAAGCTATCAATCAATTTGTCTATCCCGATACGATGGTCGTATGCGGCGACGTCGAACGCTCGGATAAAGACGCTGAATCTATCACGAATCCCAAAGTCATCGTTGAGGTACTTTCCAAATCTACGACAGCCTACGACAGAGGCGATAAGTTCCACAAGTACATGCAAATAGACAGTTTTCGGGAATACATTTTGATTGACCGATACCGCTTTGTCATCGAAACATTCTACAAAAATGAGCAAGGTTTTTGGGAAATTTCGCGCATAGTAGGCGCGGAAAGTGAGTTATATATCAAATCTTTTGGATTTTCGATTCCGTTGAAAGAATTGTATGAACGGGTAACGTTTGACGACTGATAAAAAAGTTTCACGAGTTAGGGAAGATGAAGAAAATAATCTACCCCAAATGAAGAAGTTATTTTTTTTATATGTTTGGCTAAATTTGACGCGCATAGCCGAGC
>ENA-ORXR01003314-ORXR01003314.1-marine-metagenome-genome-assembly--contig:-NODE-3314-length-14497-cov-10.492718_pt1 | contig 14497 bp, 7 predicted proteins | sample MGYA00237866_ERZ511479 | MGnify/ENA metagenome assembly ERZ511479 | reverse complement strand
TGCTTCCAGCAGATCAATTGGATTGGCCCAAACTACTGCGCGGTGTGGCCAAACCACGTGCGACTGGTAGCCAATCACATGGCCCTTTGGTTTCACACCTGGTTTTCTGAATACGAAACGGCCGAGCCTGCCGAGGTTCACACGGTGTCTCTCGAGCGGGCCACCTCGACTCGAAGGGCTCACGGGTGGAACTGGGGACCACGCCATCGGCTGGAAACGCCCGTCCAAAGCCCATCCAAAGCCCAGCGGTATCCCATCCAAAACTCTGTTGGATGGGCTTGGATGAGAAGGAGAAGCCCATCGGTCAACATCCAAAGAGTGACGAGACAACATCCAAAGCCCATCTAAAACCCGTTTGGATGGGGATTCTGCCGGCGGTGACGATGTGTAGAGGAAAAACTACCAACATGAGAACCGGACCACACAATTCCCATCGTGAAGAGCCCCGCTGCACTTGCTTGTTTGCCATGCAACACAAGTCCAGTTCCTTGCATCCTGTTTTGTATTGGGTCACATCTCAGTGGTTTCTTAGCTGTCTTGCTGCTGGGGCGTTGGAAGGCGTCGATCTCCAGATATGGCCCGGCCCAGCTGCAAAAAATCTCACCAGCCCCCCAACCGGCAACCGCACCGAGAACGGGAGGCCCGCGGGCTCCCGGAGGAGGCGGCGTCCACGAGGCCACGCCCGTCCTATCGCCCAGCTGCCCTCACCGGCGCCCCGACTGGCGACCAATTAGCCACCACACCTGCTGGCCGCCGGTGAGGAGGCGGCGCTCTGGGGCGCAAGCAGAAACCGCCGGGTCCCAGCCTGGGAATGAGGGGGCGGCGGCCACGAGAGGGGTGGCAGACCGCGTGCCCTCGCGTCGCATGGCCTATGCGCCAGTGCCCCCGACCCGGGGGGCCACGGCGTTGGTTCCCTCCGGGAACACTCGCTGACGCGCCCGGCCGCCACCGCCGACCCGCGGGCCGGCCGGGTGGCGGCCGCGCGGACCGCACGCTTCCGGCGCCTCCGCCCCCGTCGACAGCTACGCCATCCGCCGCGGCGTGCCCCGCCGCGCCCCCCCCGCCGCGCCCCCCGCCGGCCCAGCCGCTGCCACACCCTCTGCCGCGCCGGGCGACGTGCGTCGAGCCGCCGCTGGTTGGACGTCTCCCTGGTGACTACCCCCCCGGCGGCGCCAGACGCGGGTGCCCGGTCGCCCGCGCACCGCCGCGCCGGTCGCCGTCGCGGGTGGGCGCCGGCCGGCGGCCGACAGGGGACCCCGTCGCCCGCCTGGACGACGACCGCGTGTGCGACGCGCGCCTCGCCGCACGTGGCGCCAGCTGGGGTGTCGCGTTTTTGCTCCGCAGCCGCCACCAACCACCGCCGCCCGCTCACACGCCGCAGCTCGCTGGCGGCCGCCTGTGGCCGCCTGTTGCATTCCTCTTTCTCTAGTCTGGCGGCTACGAGGCGCGGTGCTTCTGTCGTCTGGCCGCGCCACCAAAGCCTGGCCGAGCGACCGCGTCGGCCACGCACTGGCACCCGGATCCTGGGCACGCTTAGGCAGAAGGCGTGCATTGCCCCCCTCGTGTTGCTGCCGCCTCGTCTTGCGCGGCAGCTGGCCTGTGGCCGTCGGCGTTGTGCGAGCGGCAGCGGAGCCCGACGGAGCCCGGCGGGTGTGCGCGCCGTCTATCATTGGTTACTGTCGCTGTGGGGCGATAGCTCTGTCGCTGGGGTGGACGGTGCCGATTGCCGCGGCTCTTCCAGCGGTCTCCCCTCCACTTTCGCCACCTCCCACCCTGGTGCCCCATTCGGACGTCTGTATGCTCCACCTTGCCCTCCTCGTGGCCTGCCTGGTGCACGAGAGGTTGAGAGGGTGGGGAGTGTGGTACCCGCAGCCGCTGACGCGGCCGCCGTTGTACGTGCGGCGCTTTGCGTCCTCTGCCGCGGTCGCTGCTGTCGGTAGCGAGGCTGCTACTGTATCGAGAACTTCGGCTGGCGACTACGCTGGTGCTGCTCATCGAGTCATTGCTACGACACGGCTTCGGAGCTGCCGGAGCTGCCCCCGTTGCCGTGGTTAATGCTCCCCGGCCGTCATCGTTGCTTGTGATTGCGACAGGGCCGCTTGACGGTCACCACTCGTTGGTTCCTGCTGCCGCTACTGTTTTTTGCATCTACCGAGCGCACCGACCTTCCGCCCCTGTCGCTGTGGCGCCGCCGCCGCCACGTGTGCTGCTGACGGTGGGGCTGCTGCCGCCGACGACTCCGCCAAAGGCGCACAGAACTGGGGGGGCGCGAGGGTGACTTCCCGCGACGGTGTATACACCGTGTCACGTCGACTACTGGGCGTGGTCGGGTGTGCGGGTGAGCAGGGTGTGCTGCGCTGGTGGGTATTGTGGCGCCCCGGCACGCGGCCGGCTGCTGCCATCATCCTTGGGGCCGTGCTGCCGCTACCTCTCGGCACTGGCTGCTCTCCTACTGCTGCGCACTGTGCTGTTTTTGGCGAGTGAGCCGCCACCCCTTCCCCGGGGGGTTTGTTTCCAAGAGCTGGTGATACTGTTGGCGCTCTCAGCGGCTCTCGCGCGGAGACTGGCGCATCGGGCGGGGCGTGTTTCGGGACGGCCGCTCCCACGTACGTCGGTGCTTGCGCGTCGCGTCGTGTTGGGGACTGGGGCTGTCCACGCCGCGGCCGCTTTCATTGCCGACTGAATCGCGCGTCGTGATTGTGCGACGGACCCACTACGCCCTCCGGCAGCGCCCCGGCCGCCCGCACCCCCGCGCATGTCGACGACGGGTTCCTCGGCGCTCCCCTGTTGTACACCTGAGTTATCGCTACCTGTCGGCATTATTGGCTGGCCCCAACGCCTACCACTGCGGGCCGTCTAAGACTGCCCTTACGCTGCGTTCAGGTTGTCGACCCTGGTTGTCCGACCGGCCCGGGGGGTGTACGCCCCAGTGCCCATTGCCGCTGCTGCATTTTTTTTCCGTCAACACCGTGGTCGTCGTGGTCGCGGCAACGGCCGCTGCCGTGTGTAGCCGATGATCCCGAGCGGCGACCATGGCGGGCCGCCCCAACCGCCGTATTCCTTTGGTACCGAGACCCTCCGTACGTGACGTGCTGACCGCCCGCACGGCCTCCGTGCCGTCCAGGTTCTGCCCACAGTTTTTCCGCTCTTGTGTCCCCGCGCTTGTGGGCAATGGTACGCCACCCGTAGGTGGCACCTTGGGGGAGACGGTGCTCCGCTGGTGGCGGTCGCTGTTCCATGGGAGCAACCGTCTAACCGTGGTGCACATGCGTTCCTCTGTCGTATCCTGACCTCCACTTTCTCTGTTTTCATGCTGCTTTTGTGGCCACAGAGAGCGTTATCAACTGCTCGGCATGTGGCCAGTCGGTCACGTTCCCCCGCGGGGCCGCCATGGTGCGGTGTCCTACCTGCGGTGACGTGCTGGTCATTCGCCGAACCGGTACGTGCGGGTTGTGGTCTTGTGCAGCGACGGTCTGAGTGCCGCTGGGGATGGCGCGGCCACAGGATTCAAACTTTGGGTACTGCCCAGTCCCTGGTGGCGGCGACATGCGAAGACGCGGGCTCGAACTAACACAAGGGTTTCGCATGTGCTGTGGCTTTGCCTTCTGGTGTCTGGATCGTGCACATGTGGACGACTGCGCCCACGTGCTCGGTTTGAGGCGCAGACAATGGGCAGGATACTGGTGGCCAGGGCGTCTGTTGTGGCTGTCGCATGATCCTGCTGTACCAGATGGGCGTGCGGCTCGTCAGCTGCTCCTTTTGTGGTTCCGTGACGCTACTCCCTCCACTGGAGTCCTTCCAATGTCGGTACGTTTGGCTTCCAGTGCTCCTTGAATGGGTTGTGTAGCTTCTGCCACAGGATTGGTGTTCACAGGGGGTATTTCCGGCACGTTGTCACGGCCCGACCCGTCCCCACGGCGGATGGGCACCAACGGGGCACGTGCTCTTTCTAGTGGAGAGAGGACTCAGGATTGTGAAGACCTGCTGCCCATGTAGCTCCCGTTGCGTGGTTCATTGAAACTGACTGCATGGAATTCCTGTGCGGCACATGATGCTGACGCTGTGGACATGTTATGGGCTTGGTATCTCCTCAACTGGCGACCACACTGGTTGCTGCACGCCTCTTTCATGGTCATTCTCGACTTCTCCGGACTTGCACTGGTCCCCGCAGAGGCTGCAAGATGACGCTCAACTACGCGCCTGGCCCGGCATCCCTCGTCCGTTGCGTCGTGTGCCACGAGATGCAGGAGGTGCAGCCAGTGCAACAGCCCACGTCCCAACCGATGCCGCTGCCGCCGCCTCAGCCCCAGCAGCCGCCGCCGTTGCCACCTGGACGTTCTCCTCACCAGGACGGAGGGCATGGCGACTCACCGCCCGAATCGACCCCGTCGCCATCAACCATGGCACCGCCGCACACACCCGCGGCGGCATCTGCCTCCTCGCCAATGCCCCTGCAGTTCCCAATGTCACCTGAGCCGTCGATGCCGCCGGCCCCCTTGCCCTCTGGTTCAGGCAGCGCATATGGGGCACGGCGGCCTTATGGGCCTGGCGGGTCCGTTCAAGAGCCGTATCGTGGCATGCCGTCCGCCGCGGCGACGGGTACCACGTATGGTCCTTCTGCCGCTGCAGCTGGGCCGCCCTTGGGGCCATTCGGTGGGAGCGGGCTGGTAGGGATGCACCAGGGGGCGCCTCCCTACGCCGGGCCGCCACCGCCGATGCGTTCGCCATTGCCCGGTCCGTTTTTGCCGCAGCTGCCGCCGGGGCTGCCAGGTGGACACCGCCTGCCGCTGCCGTCCTTCCCGGTGCCCCAAGGGCTGGCAGCGTACCCGCCCATTTCGCCCATGTATGCCCCAGGAGCATACGGGGCGTACGGGGGTCCGCCTGGTGGGCCCGCGTACTGGCAGCCACCACCGCTGCCCTTCCCGCCGCCCCCACCACTGCCAGGCGGACGCGGGGATTGGCGCGGCCTTGCGGCGGGTGCCTTCCACGGCGTGCCGGGTCTCGGCCACCGCGCGCCACCGTCCATGGCTTCCGCTGGCGGCCCTGCGGATGCCGTCGGTGCGGCGGGTTTCGGAGCGCCGACCCCGACGGGCGTGCCGCCTGCACCAGGTGGGGAGCTGGAAGATGGGGACCTTCCGAGCAGCGCCGCAGCGTTGCAGCGGGAGATGGAGGACCTACAACTGGGGCGGGGTGCTCCCACAGGAGCTGCTGTGGACCCAGGGCAGGCGGAGCAGCACGCAAGCAGCCCTTCGGATGCCGCCGTAGGGATAGACGGCGGACACACGACGGGCACAGAGCCGCCGGCAGCTGCACTAGGGGACCGGCAGCATCGGGACGGGGTTGCGACGGTAGAAAGTCGGGGACCACAGGGGGAAGAGGCGAGTGGCGCCCGTGGCACGGTTGCTGCGACGTCTTTGGCGTCCGTGCCCCCTCTGAGGGGCACCCTGCCGGCGGTGGAAGTAGCGGCTACCAGCAGCGGCTCTCTCGGTCGCGCGGGCGCGGCCAACACGCCTCCTCGTGCGCCAGAGGCGAGCGCATCCCCGACAGCGCCGGTCGGCCCTGGTACGTCTGGCACGGCACCGGCGGGCAGACGACCCGGGTCGGTCGGCAGCAACGGGCATGAAGCGGCGACGGCTCGTTCTTCACGTCCTGCTCGTGGGCTCCCGGCGGAAGCGGACCACCCGACCACCAAAGGCCCGTCCCCGCCGTCGCCGAGCAGCGCGTCGTTGCCGTCGTCGTCGAGGCCCTGAGGCGTCGAGGACGTACCGTCGGCTATGGTAGCGGGGCTTTGGCGGGGGGGTGCGCCAACCATTGCTATTGCCGCCGCCACACTAACAGCTTGTGCGCACATTTTTGAAATACATCCACATTTTCGTCCAGTTAAGGTCTATCACTGTTTCCTGAATTGAAAATCAATCGGTGAAAGGACCCTTGGAAAGAAGTTGGTTGCAGGGGTGCCTCTTTGTGCCGCTGTCCATGCCAGCATAGATCACCTCATGGGCCAGACGACTAGTACCTTCTGCACGACACCTTCCTCTTGCGCGTACGAGTTGCGCGTCACACTGGGCGACAGACAAACTTCCATCATGGCGGAGCTGGCGGCTAACCTCTCCAATGTCATTTCTGGCAACTACAAGTGGGTCTTCGTTGGTGGGAAGGGTGGCGTTGGCAAGACGACGACCTCGTGCTCCCTGGCGGTGGCACTCGCGGGCGCGCGACCGGGCAAAACTGTCTGTCTCATCTCAACGGATCCGGCGCACAACCTGTCCGATGCGTTTGGCCAAAAGTTCTCTCGCGAGCCGACGGCCGTGAATGGGGTCCCGGGCCTCGACGCGATGGAGGTCGAGCCGCCGTCGGCTGAGTCGGCGGTGGCCATGTCCGACGGCCCCACGCCAGGCTCTGGCGCCGGCCCCGAGGCGTCACTGGCGGCCATGTCGGAGCTCACGTCGGCCATCCCCGGCATTGATGAGGCGGTCAGCTTTGGAGCACTGATGCAGTCGGTGCAAAGCATGCAGTATGACACCGTGGTCTTTGATACGGCACCGACGGGGCACACGCTGCGGTTGCTGGGTTTCCCCAAGCTCCTCGATATCGCGCTGGACAAGCTGACCGACCTGCACGCCCGGCTCGGCCCAATGTTCAACGCCGGCCTCGCGGCGATGGGCATGAACCCGGGCGCGGAGGGCGCCGAGCCGCTGGACGCGGCCGCGCGCCTCGCCGAGCTCTCCACCGTCGTCAAGCAGGTGGTCGCCCAGTTCCGCGACGCGGCGGCCACCACCTTTGTCGCGGTGTGCATCCCCGAGTTTCTCTCCGTCTATGAGACCGAGCGACTGTCGCAGGAGCTGTCCAAACTGGGCATTGTGTGCAACAACATCGTCGTGAACCAGCTCATCCCTGCCAATCCCGACTCGGCCGCCAGTGCGCAGCTGTACGCCGCTCGCCTGGCCATCCAGCGCAAGTACTTGGAGCAGATGCGGGAACTCTACTCGGACGACTTTCATATCACGCCCCTGCCGCTTCTGGCGTCAGAGGTGCGGGGCCCAGACGCGCTGCGGTCGTTCGCCAAGCGTGTCACGGGGGAAGTGGCGGTGGACTTCGGGCTGCCCGCGACCGATCTGGACCCGTCACTGATGAATGTCATGTCCCAGACGGGCCTCGTGTGGACGTTTGTGGGCGGCAAAGGCGGTGTCGGCAAGACGACCACGTCGGCGGCGCTCGCGGTGGCTCTCGCAGCTGACGCGGCGACCCGCTCGGCGAAGGTGTTGGTCGTGTCGACGGACCCGGCTCACAACCTGTCGGATGCGTTTGGCGTCAAGATCTCTCCCGACGCCAAGCCCACTGCTGTTGCTGGCTTTGACAATCTGTTCGCGATGGAGGTTGACGCGGCCACGGTGACGGAGGAGTTCTTTGCAAACCTTTCGGCGTCGAGCGAAGAGTCGGCGGCGCTGCGCAACTCCCCGCTGGGCGCGCTGCTGCCTGACACCAATGACATTGGGTCGCTGGCCAAGAACGTGCCGGGCATTGACGAGGCGGTTAGCTTCTCGTCGATCATGCGCCTCGTGCGATCCATGGACTTTGAGCGGGTGGTGTTTGACATGGCCCCCACTGGCCACGCCCTGCGGCTGCTGGGCCTCCCCGACACGTTGGAGAAGCTACTGTCCAAGCTGTCGGACCTGAAGAACCAGATGGCGCCAATGATGTCGATGTTTGCGTCCGCTGCTGGCGGAGACGCCAATGGCCTTGGCGGGCAGGGGGTGATGGACCAGCTGGGTGAGCGGCTCGAGTCCCTCCAAGCGGACGTGCGGCAAGTGGCGGCGACACTCAGCGACGCGGAGAAGAGCACGTTTGTGGCGGTGGCGATTGCCGAGTTCTTGTCCGTATACGAGACGGAGCGGCTGGTGCAGGAGCTGGCGAACATGGGTATGGACGTTCGAAACGTGGTCGTCAACCAGTTGATGCCGCCGGCCGAAGCGGTGGAAGACCGGATGGCCATTTTGAGGGCACGGGCCAAGATGCAGACCGGCTATGTGGAACAGATCGAGGAACTGTACCCACCGGACGACTTTCATGTCACGCGTGTGCCGATGCTCTTGGAGGAGGTGCGGGGAGTCGATGCGCTGCGGGCGTTTGCTGCGAGGCTCACCAGCTAGGGAGGTTCCGGTCGTGTTTGTTTTTGTTGTCGCGCGCGCTATAGACGGGTTGTATGCGTGTGCAAGAGGGCGGATTTCCTCTATAATGGCTCGTGCGTGGCGCATGTGCGTGTGTGTCACATGGGGCCTCCACTGGCCTGAGATTGTTGGTAACCTTCTCGACACTCCTAAAAGGAACAGAAACGGGGGGGCGCTGCGCACAACTCTACCCGAAACGCCCGTGTACACACGCGCAAGCCAAGCTCTCCCACAAACCAAAAAAGGGCCTGGAATGCGGACACTTCCAAAGCTCTGACACGCAAAAAAAGGAGAAAAGCAGGGCGGGAGCCCTTGCAAATGACGCTCAGAGGCGGCACACCTCTAGCAGCAGGGACATCAACTGCGGATGGTTAGCGGCTTGTCGGCCATCCGGTTGTTGTTCGCAACTGGGCGCTTGTGGACGGACGTGCTCTTGTGCTCAATCGCTAAGCACGACCACTCGTCGCCTTCCAGAAGGTGGGCCGGCGTCCACATCTCCGCCTCGTCTTCCAGCGGCAATAGCCGCCAGTTGATCATCTGGGTCAAGCGCCAGGAGGCGAACTCCGAAGCAGGAACGCCCAGCCGCTCACGAATGCGCTCCCGCAGCGCGCCGACGGTCTCACCGCCGACCAGTACGGGGAAGAGCAACGGACAGCCAAAGAGAGACGGCGCCCGCCGCGGCTTGGATGCCACGTTGAGAGCCGGCGTCTTGGCGTTGCCGTTGGCCCCCAGCTGCCCACCATTGGCCCGCCCCCGAACAGCTGCAGCGGACGCGGCGTTAGGGCTGATGTGCACGAGGGGCACCAGGTTCCACCGAGCGTCCCCCACAAAGTCGTCCGGACGCACCGGCTCCGCGCGCATCTCGGCCACACCCGACAGCGTCGCCTCGCTCGCCCCGCGGACGGGCACACGGAGGGACAACCGACGAGGGATGACCGAGCCCTTCGCGTCCAACAGACGTACCGATACCCCCGCGGGCAGCAAGAGGCGGCGGTGTACCTCCCGTGCCACTGCTTCAAGCGTGGCGTCCTCGTCCACCAGCACCGACAGTTGGCGAGAGGCGGCCACCTTGACGCCGCTATCGACCAACTCCGGCACTGGCCCCTCCAATGGCACGGTGGGTGGGAGGGAATTGACATTGCCGCCGCCGCCAACAGCGCCGGCACCAACGCCACTTAACACCGGCACGTCAGGGGTTACTACCGCGGGAGGCACGGCATCTGGAGCCAGCTCCGTTAGCGAAGCAGATGGGTGCACACCGTTGGAAACGTCGCTCATGGTGGCCTCGTCGCTCAGCGATGCGTCCGCTAACGCACCCGCAAGCTGGTTCGGTGCGTCACCCACAGACACCTGCTCCTCCGCGGAGCTCTGTACCATGAGCGCTGCTTGCGCGGCAGTAGTACCGCCAGCGCCACCGTCTGGCCGCCACGAGACGCGCACCTCCAGCTTATGCGCGTACTCGGCAGCCGGGTAGTCAGTACGCTCGTACCACAAGACTCGCGCGTCGTCCTCGTCCGACGTGGTTGTCTGGAAGGCCCAGTTGCCGCCAGGGAGCATCGCCGACAGCTCCCGGGCCTCGTTCGGCATGACCGCCTTAGGACGCGGGCAATCGTGGTACGGGTCGTGCACAAACAGCCGTAAATAGTCGGGGTTAGCCCCGTCGCCCAGCGCTCTTGCCAGATACGACTTCACGAGACCGAGGTTGTCGCTGCGCAACAACTCCAGGGTGACCTTGCCAGGCATCGCAGCCGCAGTCGGAGAGGACGCTACCGGGGAAATGTCCGCCGCAGCCGTCGGGGAAGCAGCCGGCGAGTCGGGGGACGCCCATTTGTCACGGAACTCGACGCGAACGCCCGACGACAGGTACCGGAAGTACATGGGCGCTTCCGCCAACCGTTCTCCACCCAACGGCAATTGCGCCCGCTGCTCCGGACTCAGGTTCGCAAACGCGTCGGGCGCCTTGTACGCCTCCGTGTCCGCAGCAGACTCCACAACGAGGATGTCACCGCACACCAGCTCCGCGTCGGTACACGTCGCGCTCAGCTTCACGGGCTCAATGAGTGTCCCGCTAACCTCCTCAAACAGGTGGACCGGCGTGTCGGCCGCCAGACCTGCCAGCTCGACCACGTCTGGTAAAACATCTTGAAGAATCCCGTTCCGCTTGGCCATGACCCGCCCGATGATGCGCAGTTGGCGCTCCCGCGCGAGAGGTAGATACTGTTTGACAAACAGCAGGATCTCGTCCTGAGGCAGTGGTGGCACTACCGCCGCCGGCCGGTCCCCATCCGTGTCCATAACTGCGATGGCTAGTGGCGACGATTCCACCCCCGTTGGCGACGGGACAGTCCTTGCGGCCTTGACGTCCAGCTCGGCCTGCTTGGCAAAGGCCATGGCTATCTCCTCGTCCGTCAGCTCCTCCACAAAAAGCCGCAAGTTGGCCTCGTCCAGCAGCTGGGAGCGCGGGTGGTGTCGGCCGAGCCCGAGACCAGGCGTGTTGCCGTCGCCCGTTAGACCTCCCTCTGGATCATCCGACAGCACAATCGCCTGGTCGTCCATACCCCCTGCCAGCAGGGTGCCGGGTCTAACAGTATCGTTCTGCCGGCGCGTGCACTGCCACACCCGCAACGCATCAGCGGAGCGGCCGTGGCCTTGGCTGACGAGGAGCTCCTTGAACTCGCGCAGGCGAAGGCTACGCTTCGCCTTGACCCGCGGCAGGTTGACCCATGCGCTGAGGTCCGACCCACCATAAGTGCCCATGCTCGCCGCGGTCAAAATAGACGCAGATATGTACAGGTGCTGCTCCGCGCGCTCGCGACGGGCCAGGGTTTCTGCCTGTCGTTCAGCGTCAATACGCTCAGCCAGGCCCTTGGGCACGTCCGCCTCATTTGTCGACGCCAACAGGTCCTTCGCTTGGCTCTTCCGCACGTACTGCAGCATGTAGGCAGAGCCAAATCGCCGCGTGGGCCCAAACGTCGTCCGGAACCGGGCCTTGCGCGTTGGCGGTGGGAGCGCGGGGGAGTTCTCGACGTCGGCCGACAGCACATCGCCGGAATTCCTGGTCGGGCTCGTGTTATCCACCGACAAGGCCTGCGGCGACGTAACGCCCTTCTTCTTGGTCTTAGCGCCCCGGGTTGCCTTGTTGAGCGCATGCTCTTCCGCTGGTGGTTGATGCAGGCCGCCGACGCCGTAATTATCGTCAATGGCCGCACGAGAAGACACCTTGGTCACCGTTTCGTCGTCAAACTTGTACCACTGGCCCTGCTCTGGGTCGGGTCGGATGAAGGCGCAATAGTGGCCCGCGTCCACGTCGCCAATGTGCACTAGAACCGCATGGAGAATGTACACTGCGTCCTCCTCCGACATTCGGGCGGTGATGCCGTCATCCTCCTCGGCAGGCTCGGCGGCGCCATTGCCGGCCGCATCCCCAGACGGAGGTGCGTCGCCGTCCTGGGCGGCCGCCGCGGGTGAGCGGCCAGCATCACCGGTGTCATCACTCTTGTCGCTGATGGTCACAAACGACCGCAGGTCTAGCTCCGCTCCAAAGTGGAAGTAGTCGTTGATCTTGACCTGAACCGGAGGGTCGCGCGCAAAGTCGAAGTCAAACCGCTTCAGATGAAGCTGCAGCACTGGCGGGAGGTGCGCAAAACGGACGCCCTTTTTGGCCCGCTGCAGCTCTTCGTATCCGTCCGCCCGCACCCGATTGTCGCCGTCCATCATCTCCACAGCGGTGTAGGCGCGTAGCGCCTCGTCGACGCCGGAGAGGCCGAGCACGTTCAGGGAGAGGTCGTAAAACACCTCGTCCCGGCTGGACGTGTAGTCCACGTCGATGCACTCGACGAACGATGTGGTCTTCCCCTCAAACAGCTCTGCGACCGTGTCCTTGGCCTTGACACGCTTGAGCGTCTCGGCCAAGCGGTCGCAGAGCACGCGGTTGAGCTCCTGCGCGTCGTGCTGCTGAAAGAGCTCCGCATTGTCCCAGCCGAACGACTCAGTGAGCCGCTTGGTCTTCACCGTCGATGGACTGGACTGTAGCTCGTAAAACGCCTTCTGCAGCTCATAACTCTGCCGCTCCGCCACGGTACTGGTGCTCTCTTGCCCCTCCGCCTCTTCGCCAGGAACCGGCGGCAGGGGCATGGCATACACAGCCCGACGGAAGGCAGACAGGCAGTACAGCGTCTGCAGCAGGGAGTTGAGGTAGCAAGTGGCGCCCTGGTTCTTGAACCCCACGTACCCTGTCTCTTTCCGTGAGTCCCATGCGGGCGCCCACGACGAGTGGGCGGCCGTGTACGGGGAGGCGTCGGTCAGCTTCACCCGAGCCTCGAAGCGCATCTGCTTTCGGCCGTGGATAGCCGACAGCTTGACAAAGTCCCTGAACCCCCAGTCCGCCTCGCGCGGTGAGAAGTTGTGCGTCGCTTCCTTGATGACGTCCGACGCAGCGGTACTGCCGTCCTTGGCTCCCTCCGTCAGCAACAACAGCTTGAAGGTGGCGACGCGAGACCACCACGTGTCGCGAGCAGCGAGGGCGGGGTAGGGCCCCCCACAGTCCAAGTAGAGGGACAGGTCCACGTTGGTCTGGTTGCCGTGGGGGAAAATAAGAAAACGCCATTGGTAACCACCGAAGGGGGTCCAACCAGAGTGGATTTTGTCGTCGACGATCGGCGTCGACGACGACATGGTGAACTGGAACACCGCCGACGGCTCTTGTCCTTCCTCATCATCATCGTCGTCATCGTCATCGTCGATGGAGGTCACGGCGGTGGTGTTGGATGCAGGCGGCGGCAGCAGCAACGGCGGTGCCGCAGACGGAACCTTCTCCTCACCTTCCGCTGCCGCATCAGTTCGGGCGACAGGTGCTTCTGCGGCGGGGGCATTGGCCTACAACCGACGTGACACAAACAACCATGAAGGGTCAACAGCAGTGCGAGAAGCGGCAATGAAAAATCGCCCAGCGAGAAATGTACCGAGACCAGTCAGTACGAGCTCGAGACTGCACGAACAGCATACAGCAAACCCGAAGAAGCCCAATGAATCGCACAAGAGCCGCAGGGGCACGACGGCTCTGGACAGACGCGCTCAGAGCATCACCACCACACAAGCACAGAGACTGGTCAAGGATCGGAGACCCTAGCCCCACATACCTGCTCCGTTGCGGCCGTCTCGGCAGGATCCATGGCAGGCGGTACTGGCGACGTAGCTCGACGTCAAAGCCGCCAGACCTCTCACCGCAGGCGCACGGAGTGGTGTATCAGAGGTCCGGCACCGACTGGCAGGATCCGCTACACCTCATCAAACCAGGGCGGTGCAGAAAGCGTGGACCGCCTGGCCCAGCTCGCGCCCGCCGACGTCCGTCGCGCCGAAAAAATGAAGCCAAGCAACAGCTGCCGCGTCCGCAATGTCACCAAAGCCGCGTCCCTACCGGCACCGGCCGCCCCGTCCGCTTGCGACCCCCAGCCCCCAATCAACTGGGAAAGACCAGCACAGCAGCCGCCCGCTCCGCGGCGGCGATACAACGGTAGTGGCGCTGTAGACCGAGTGCTGCTGGCGAGCGGGGGCGTGTCGTGGGCGGAGGAACTGCCCGTGCTGGCAGTCTGGTGCGAAATTACCTACCTCGCGTCAGCCGAAGTACATGATCTGTCATTAAGTCTACCATACCCATGTGCTGCACTGCAAGTGCGTTTGAACAATTACCCTGACCCTTCGCGAAAAAAATTACTCGAGCGTACCGCGTGCATCCCCCAGATCATCTCACCTTTCTCTCGTACTCCACCAACACTCGGTCTTTGAATTCGATGCAAGCGCTCGGACATTTTTTCAAGCTCCGAGCGCCTTTGTCCGCCGCGAAAGTGCTCACGTCCCTCCCAACCGTCGCCTCTCCCTTGGCCATCAACGCCATGCGCGTGACCACCCCCCCCCCCCCCCCCCCCGTGGCCTCCGCCGCCGCGCCGCCGTGCATGGCACTGGCAATGAACGAGGACGTCGGAAATGACCGGCAATGCTGTTTATCGCTTCGCTCCTCCAACCCCTTTTCCCGTCGCGCGCTTCTGCCCCCCGCCCCCCCCCCGGCTTCCTTGGCCATCCATCAGTGACGTCCGCGCACAAGACGACCGCCGGCGCGGAGTGGTCGGCCGTTTCGCAGCCTGCGTCCTTGTCCCTCTCGCCGCCCCCGCCTCTCCCTGTGTTAGGGAGGACTGGACGTGGCAGCGGCGTCCCGGGGGGGCCGACGCTCCCAATGCATCGCCACGCGCCCGACTAGCGGGTGCGGTCGTAGCGGAACGCTGGATGGGCCTGCGTGCGCCGCCCCGGGGGTCGGGACGATGAGGAAACGGGGG
>ENA-ORXR01003313-ORXR01003313.1-marine-metagenome-genome-assembly--contig:-NODE-3313-length-14500-cov-27.229425_pt1 | contig 14500 bp, 11 predicted proteins | sample MGYA00237866_ERZ511479 | MGnify/ENA metagenome assembly ERZ511479 | reverse complement strand
AATTCTATCTTCTGGAACAAATAAAAATATAGAATAATCATATATGTCTGTAAAATTCTTTAACCATTCAACAATACTACTAACCTCGTAAAATTTATATATGAATTAAGTTAAAATAGTGCTTGTTGTAAAAATGGCGAAACTTTCGTTTATTGATAAAAATTTGCAGACAATCAACAAACAAGTTTCGCCATGGCAAAGATACTTGAAATATTCGCATTTGGGAAATATCTATTTTTTTTAAATGAGGTCGAACTTAAACGACTTTTAATCCTGAGTTTTGGTATTCTTCGTGCGGGTACTGTCAACCTAAGGGCAGTAACAGACGAGATAGACTTCGAGCAGAGCGGTCGTTCTACTTGGGATAGTCAATACAATTACGTATTAAAAACCTTTCAAACGGGAGATGTTGAAAAGATAATACGGCAAGTATTTAACATCTTAGTGATTCTTTTCTATGGAGGCGAGGAATCCGTAAAAATATTAATTGACCGAACCAACTGGGAAAAAGGCGAGGATGATGTCAATGTATTATCCATAGGCTTATTGTATAAAGAACGGATTTTCATTCCTTTAATTGGAGAAGATTTAGGGCACAAAGGCAATAGTGATAGTGAGACGAGAATCCTGTTGACAGATAAACTTTTAGAATGGTGGGGAGCTATGCAAATACCTGTTCCTGAGTTTATTATCGTAGGAGACAGAGAATTTATAGGAGAAGAGTGGCTGAATGCTTTAGCTAGGCGAGAGGTCAACTATGTTATTCGACTCAAAGCCAATTTGAAATTTGAGGTATGGCTCAAAGACACTTATAAGATGGGTAAGAAATTTGGTGTACAGACTTTGCATCGCTACATACAGCGATATGATAAACAAATGCTGGAGTTGGTGTTGGCTGGAGAATCCATTGCACAAATTCGTGTGTTGAAAAACGAAGGCAAACAAGCCACAACACAACCTTATTTGTACTTGATTACTAATATTGAACAACCAGATTTAGCCGGAGCTGTTTATCGACAGCGCTGGAAAATAGAAACTTGTTTTGCTTATCTTAAATCAAAGGGCTTGAATCTGGAGGTGTTCAACCTCTCGGGTACACATAAAACGGATATACTTATGGCTGTACTTACACTAGTATATGCTCTGATTGTCAAAACAGGGGAAGAAATACAGCAAGAAGAACCCCCGAAAATGGTACAATATTCCAATGGAAAGGTTTATCCAAGAGTGTCCGCCTACAAAGCTGGCAAGCGAAAACTCGCCAAGATCAAAACATTTGAACAATTTGTGGCGTTTATGACCACAATCTTTGAAAAAATAATAGATAAGTGGCAAAATTTAAAGCAATTACATATTAAAATATTATCAGGTTAGTAGTATTGTGTCGCAATACCAACAAATGCTTAATTTACTATACTGATGCACATATCAATTCGCATAAATTATGCTTTTGAGTCCTCTGTATCATCCCCTTTTTTGGCAGCATTTTCGATTTCTTCCAACTTTGATACATCGTATGTTCCAAACCAATTGGTGAGCTTGGCACGTGCTTGCTCCACTACATTTATATCAATGTAAGATGTAACTACCATCATAGCTATACTTAGTACGATAATGTCATCTGTAAAACCAATAATCGGAATCAAGGGGTCGGGAATGATGTCAAAGGGAATTAAAAAATACCCCAATGCGCCTGTGATGACCTTTTTAGCCCATCCCGGCGTATCTTTTTTCTTAAAAGCGTAAAACAACAGCAATACCGGATAAATCACTCCGATACCAATAGACTTAGCGTTGTTAGTCAATCGCTTCCAGAGCCAATTTTCCGAAAAATGTTTGGAATATTGCTCGTAATTATTTTTAAAATGCTCTTTTATATTCATTTGAATGAGTTTTTTTATTCCGTCAGGCTTCAATTTCTTGTGTACCTGATATGGTAGAAATTGTGCCGTTATTTTTTTCTTCTTTATTTGTGTAAACAGCCAAAATCGGTTCGCCAAGTTCAGCTTCTAATTTAGCAATAGAGCGTAGTGTAAAGTTGTGCTCGCCCCTCAACCAACGATTAATTTCGGAGGGTTTTTTACCCATTTTTTCTGCCAATTCCTTTTGTGTCCACCCTTTTTCTTCAATTAATTCATTGACACGTACTACAATATCGGAATACAAGCGTACAAATATTTCGACATCAGGGGAGGTCTTATCTAAAATTCTTTGAGCAACTTTACTTCTCATCTGTAATGACTACTTTAGCTGTCAAGTGCTTTTTTTTCTTTACAAGAAATTAAAAAACAGTTATTTATAGATATATTCGGGCTTCACTTGACAGCTAAAGCAGTCATTACAGAGTTCTCAATAAACCTTTGTCGCACCTTTTATATTTAAAATACCACTAATGTGTGTTGCACTCATTTTAGTTCATATTCTACTCTACGGGAGAAAATGACATAAAATCTATGATACAATAATGCCAAATGCTTGTTATTCATATATTACAATGATTTGATTGGCTGGAATTTAAGGAGTTATGTGAATATGATATGCAACTAATCCCGTCACAAATCGTACATTAAATATGTAAATAAGAAGTGTAAATATTGGTATAATTTTTTATTTTTGTGGTCTTTTTCTGTCATAAAAATATCTGCATACCCTATATGTGTCCAAAATATCATTTCTTAATATTCTTGATCGTGCTCTTGGCAGGAGCTACATCATTTGCACGTGAAGAACCCTATATTCGATTCGAAAATTTTACTCATGAGGATGGTTTATCGGACAATACTGTTTTTCAAGTCGTGAAAGATACAAGCGGTTTTGTATGGATAGCTACAGCCGGAGGTTTGGTTCGTTATGATGGTGCTAACTTTAAAACGATTCATCACGATGAAGGCAATGAACATACGCCATTGAGTAATCAAATAGAAGCACTCATGGTGGATAGTGAAAATCACCTGTGGATAGGTACGCAAAAAAACGGCGTCAGTCGATATGATCTTGCAAATAATACGTATCTACATTTTAATGAAATTAGTGGCGATGATAATGCTTTAACAAGTCTTCAGATTCTTAGTTTTATCGAGGATAGCAAAGGGCGTATTTGGATAGGTACAGAAAATGGGGTAAACGTATGGAACAAATTGACAGGAAAAATGACACATTTTACGCATAGTGCGGAGGACACGACTTCGTTGGGTGCATCTCCTGCTTTGTGTACTATGGAGGATAATCGTGGACGTATATGGGTTGGTACTTGGAGTGGCGGACTGAACTTGCTGATACCCAATAAGAATGATTTTAGTAAGAGTACGTTTAAAAAATTTAAACATGACCCCATGCAAAAAGAAACGCTTAGTGACAATAATGTATGGTCTTTGTATGAGGATAAGCAAAATAGAATATGGGTAGGTACTTTTGGTGGTGGTTTAAATCTCATGATTCCGAGACTGGAAAAGACAGATGAACAGAATTTTACAGCGCAATTCATCAGCTATAAACACAATGTTGATGCCCCCTTGACATTACCCAATAATGATATTTATTGTATTGTAGAAGATGATGACAGCTATTTATGGATTGCCACAGGGGCGGGTTTGAGTCTGATGGACTTAAATAGTGTCGGATTGCCTACTTGTGTAGATGCTCATATTGAGCATACCATTCCGGAAATCAATTTTACAACTTACCAAAGTTCGACGAGCAGTATGTCTATTGTAGCCGATTTGATTACAGACATCTACATAGACGATACGAAGAGCTGTTGGATAAGTATTACGGGGGGAATTAGTAAATATGATAAAAAAGGCATTAAATTTACTTCGGCTCTTACGAATGATACAGATGGCGAATATGAGGTAACTGCTCTTAGTGTTGAAGATGCAAACAAACATTGGTTGGCTGTTATAAATTGTGGCGTTTTAGAATATCAAGTTGATAATAAGACTTATACAATACATAGAGGGAGACAAAGCGAAAAAACAGCTTTGAATAGTGGTGCTTTTGTGTCTCTGATGCAAAATAGTGACGGCAATCTATGGATAGGTACTAATTCGGGGGTTTCTATTTTTGATACTAAACAAAAGACGTTCAAAAATTTTTCTTTGGGAAAAAGTAATAATATTCAAGCCAATTATATCCTTGAAGATTCGAAAGGAAGAATCTGGATAGCTACCAACGCCGGACTTTATAGGGTATTTAATGTCATAGGTGATTCACTGAAGTATAAAATATATAAACCTGGCGATTCTGATACCAATACGCTTAGTCATTATGATATTTCGGAATTGGCAGAGGATAATGAAGGCAATATTTGGGCAACTGCATGGCATGGACTTAACAAAATTACCGTAACTGATGATGATAAACTTACTTTTAAAAGATATTTTCACGACCCGAAAAACCCACAGTCTCTGGGCAACGATCAAGAGATGGTTGCTGTGAAAATAAGTAATGGTCAAATGTGGATAGCCAACGGAGCAGGGCTTTCACACTATCAACCCGATATTGACGGTTTTATTAATTATGATGATAATGACGGCCTACCTTCTGTAGGAATTACATCGATGGAAATCGATAATTTGGGAGATGTTTGGTGCAGCACTCTGCAAGGGGTTTTTTCGTTTTCACCAAAAAGTGAAAAGTCTAGATATTTTTACAAACAGGATGGTTTACAAGGTAATCATTTTGGGCTTCGATCTTCTTTCAAAGATGAAAAAGGTGCTATTTATTTTGGCGGAAAAACAGGTTATACGACCATTGTACCTCAAGAAATCGACTATAATTTGACGCCGCCCAAAATCCTCATTACAGGCTTTGAAGTATTCAACAAAGAACGTCATTTTGATAAACCAATAGAACGTACCAAAACTATCAAATTAAACTATAGAGAAAATTATTTCACCATAAAGTTTTCGGCACTCAATTATGTACAATCCTCCAAAAACGAATACGCCTACAAATTAGAAGGTTTTAATGACGATTGGGTGCACTGCGACAAGCAAAATTTCGCTAGTTATACGAGTCTTCCCGGTGGAGAATATACCTTTCGCGTAAAAGGAAGTAATAATGACGGTGTATGGAATGAAGAAGGCACATCCGTCAAAATTGTCGTCACGCCTCCATTTTGGCAGACTTGGTGGTTTTGGGGTGTTTTTATTGGCTCGGTAGCTTTGATTATTTATCTGCACAACAAAAAACGAACTCGCACTATCCGCCAACGAAGCCGCGAACTCGAAGTTTTCAACGCCAAACTCAGCTCCGAAATTGAATTTAGAGAGGAAACGGAAAACCGCCTGCGCGAGCGCGAACAAAAACTCAAAAAAGCCGAAAAACAACTCGAAGAAACCATAGAAGAACTCCAACGCTCCAATAAAGAACTCGAACAATTTGCGTACATCGCTTCCCATGATTTGCAGGAGCCGCTGCGTATGGTTGGGAGTTTTGTGCAGTTGATTAATCTCAAATATGCCGATAAATTGGACGATACAGGTAGAGAATATATAGAATTTACGGTAGATGGTGTCAATCGAATGTCTGCTTTGATAAAAGGACTATTGAGCTTTTCGAGAGTAGGACGACAAAATGCCAATTTTGAATTATGTGATATTAATACTATTGTAGAAAAGAAAATGTTTGATATTAGAAAATATATCAACGAACGCCATGCAAAAGTAACTATAGATAGATTGCCCGACGCCGTTTACTGTGATGCTACACAGATAGGAGCTATCTTTTATAATCTTATGGTCAATGCCATAAAATTCAATAGAAAAGAGAAACCCGAAGTTGCTGTTAAATATCTAGAAGAAAGCGCGACGCACTGGTTATTTTCTGTTGAGGACAACGGAATAGGCATTAATCCCGATTATAAAGAAACTGTCTTTGGTATATTCAAACGCCTCAATGCCAGCGATGAATTTAAGGGAAGCGGCATCGGACTTGCCCTCTGCAAACGCATCGTTGACAACCACGACGGCGAAATCTGGTTTGAATCCGAAGAAGGACAAGGCACGACTTTTTTCTTTACCATCAGCAAGCACATAGAAAAAAAGTAAGGGAAGTGCCTATAAAGACAATGCCTTAATTGTAGGGTGAGCGAGTTGCGAGTTGCGAGTTGCGAGTTGCGAGTTGCGAGTTGCGAGTTGCGAGTTGCGAGTTTTTTTTCGCTACGCGAAAAAAAAACAACCCGTCACCCCGCTCACAAAAAAAAATCTCCAATTAACCCCATGACAATCTTCAATATTTTATACCTTTATCCGTGGAATAATATTCCGAATAATTCAATTGATTTAAAATTTACTTTCGAGGAAAATGCGTTTTTCGATGAATGATTAAATACATTTACTCATTCATCCCGATAACTATCGGATTAGCGTCAGGTTTAGTTTTTATTAATGAATAAAAGTTTGATAATCAATAAACTATAACGAAGTATTTGAATAAAATTTTCTAATTACTTTGTAAAATAATTCAAGTATTAATTTTTTTCTCGTGGATAATTTTTTGATAATGATTTTTTTATATAAAATTTATCATTCAAAAAAAAGAGAAAAAACGTTACAAAACACTATTAATCAAATTAATACAAGTTAAGAATAACTAAACCTGACGCATATCCGATAACTATCGGGACGCTCATTTACTCATTTTTAAAATATTATGAGCACGGGAATTTCAAATATCGACCTGATTATCATTGTATTATATTTTATAATGATATTGGGAATAGGTTTCACGATAGCACGACGTACACGCACGAGCGATGACTTGTTTTTGGGCGGGCGCACCTTTGGATGGGCATTAATTGGTCTGTCATTATTCGCCTCCAATGTATCGAGTGCCACGATTATCGGCTTGTCCGGCGCGGCATATACCACAGGAATCGTCAATTCGGTGTACGAATGGCTTTCAGGTATTCCTTTGATAGTGGCGGCTTTGATATTTGTGCCTTTATACCTGCGTTCGCGCATCACGACCATCCCCGAATTTTTGGAAAAACGCTTTGACCGTCGCTCGCAAGTCTTCTTTTCTGTCGTGACGATTATCATGAGTATTGTCGTCGAAATGGCGGGTGGTTTGTACGCGGGAGCTATCGTCATGCAAGCCTTTTTCCCTGACCTCCAAATATGGCATGTGACACTTCCCTTAGCGATTGTCGCGGGGGTTTATACCGCTTTTGGCGGACTGAAAGCGGTGGTGATTACCGATGCCATTCAAGCGATTATACTCATTGTCGGTTGTAGCGTACTCACATGGATGCTCTATGCAAAACTCGATTTTTCATGGGCAAATGTCGTCGCCAACGTCCCCGAAGGTCACTTTTCCGTTGTGCGTCCTATTGGCGACAGCGCATTGCCTTGGCCCGGTCTGATACTTGGTGTACCCTTTCTCGGCTTTTGGTATTGGTCCACCAATCAATACATCATCCAACGTGTGCTTGGTGCGCGTGATATACGTCAGGCGCGTTGGGGCGTTATGTTGGCGGGTTTCCTCAAAATTGTTCCCTTATTCATCATGGTTATTCCTGGTGCGATGGCGATTAGTATTTTGCCGAATCTACCAAATGGTGACGCCGTATTTCCGCGAGCAGTTATTGAGATACTGCCTGTTGGTATGGTTGGTATTGTACTGGCGGGTTTGCTCTCTGCGATTATGTCAAGTGTCGATTCTACGCTCAACTCTGCCTCGACCTTACTCGTCGTCGATTTTATCAAACCCAACAATCCGGATATCGCCGATAGCCAACTTGCACGATACGGGCGAATAACCACCCTGACACTCATGGTCGTAGCTGCGCTCTGGGCACCGATGATTGCCAACTTTCAGGGTTTGTGGGATTATTTGCAGGAAATGTTTTCCATAATCGTACCGCCGGTGGTCGTGCTATTCTTAGTTGGTGTATTCTACAAAAGAGGCAATGGTCACGGTGCATTTTGGACGTTGGTAACAGGTACGCTACTTGGCGTTATGCTGTTTGCGGTAGGAAAACTTGAAATTTTGGAAATTCACTACACCATCAGAGTAGGTATCATGGTAGGTGTCAGTATTTTGGTTTTTATCCTTGTCAGTGCTATGACCGAAGCACCCAACCAAGAAGAAATCGAACCCTATATCTTCCGTCGTGAATTATTGTCTGATGGAATGGAAGGCGTGCCGTGGTATTTAGATTATCGTTTCCACGCGCTATTATTAGTGATTATGATGGGGTATGTTTTGTATGTTTTTTGGTAAAAAACTTAATTTTGAATTTTGAATGAGCGAATTTTGAATGAGTGAATATAATGCTACAATGCGGTAATATTAAAATATTGTTGCACTGTAGCATTGCATCATTATCACATTGTGGATATTATTCATTCACTCATTCACTCATTCACTCATTCACTCATTCAAAATTACTCCACCCAATCCGCAATAAAAACATTCGTATCGCGTGTACCGCCGTTATTTCTATTTGAGGAAAATACCAATTTTTTTCCATCAAAAGAAAACATCGGAAAGGCATCAAATGCCTCGTCAAATGTAATTTGTTTCAAGCCGCTGCCATCCACATTAATGCTAAAAATATTAAACTTTCTGCCGCTTTTTGAGTGGTGATTGGAGGAAAATAAAATCTTCTCACCGGAAGGGTGGAAGTATGGCGCCCAATTCGCTTTGCCGAGCTTGGTCACTTGCTGCATTCCCGTACCATCTGCATTGCAAACGTAGATTTCCATATTCGTCGGTTGTACCAAGCCTTTAGCGAGAAAATCCTTGTATGCTTTTACCTCTTCATCGCTTGTCGGGCGCGAGGCACGGAAAACCAATTGCTTGCTATCGGGTGAGAAAAACGCACCGCCATCATAGCCCAATCCATCCGTAACTTGCTGAACGTTAGACCCATCAATATCCATCGTGTATAATTCCAAATCACCCGAACGAGTAGAGGTAAATACAATTTTTTTGCCATCCGGCGAAACTGTCGCTTCGGCATCGTAGCCGGGTGCATGCGTGAGTTGTCCGCGTGTATTTCCTTCAATATCTGCCACGAATATATCGTAACTATCGTAAATCGGCCACACATATTTTCCATCCACAGAACGTACCGATTCGGGGCATTTTTCATCCCTCAAATGCGTGGAAGCGTACAAAATCTCCAAGTTGCCCGGCATAAAATACGAACAAGTTGTCCGTCCTTTTCCGGTACTGAGCATCGGTGCTTTTTCACCTTCATAACCATCCGTTGACATCATAAAAATCTGGTCGCAAGGTGCGTCCCATTTTTCATTGGCAGCCTGAAAGACGAGGTTTTTATTGTCAAAACTAAAATATGCCTCCGCATTATCGCCACCGAAGGTGAGTTGCTTCATATTGGCGAGGTTTTTTTCTTGTGGGTAGATGTGATTGACTTCTTTTTCCGTTGAATTGGTAGTTGAATTTTGGGTATCAGTAGAGTTTTGCTTACAAGCAAAAATGAGTGTTACAAGTGATAGTAGAAGTATGGTATTTCTCATAAGTAATTGATATATTTAGGACAAATTTACATGATGTTCAAGGAATAAATAAAGCGGTTCCAAAATAAATCCAAATCCAGCCCAAAACAGCGCGTAATCTAATCGAATATAACCCATCACATATCAATCCATTGTATATTCCCACGGACACTGCCCCGTCAATTTATCCAATAAAAAACCTGCACTAAACTCAATCAAATACACCATCGCAACGAAAATCAACATTCGCACAAGCAAAGAAAAATGCGCCACTTTCGGGTAAATATTCAGCATTAAAATCGGAATCAGCGCGTAAATAAATGCCATCCAAATATAAGTATGTCCCATCAATCGAAGGCTGCCTTCTCCTGTGATAAAATCCGAAATTGCTTTAAAAAATACCTCTGTCGTCATACCGAGACAGATGAAAAACAGCATATAAAACGCTAATTTTTTGCTCATCTTTGTACAGGCGATTTTAATCGCCATGTGTAATGTTTTATATTTATAAAAATTTATGAATGAATTATTTGTGAATCATTTTTACATGGCGATTAAAATCGCCTGTACGATTGCTGACATTCAAGAGATAAGTTTCATATCCTCCTCGTCAGGTTTGCGACTACCAATTCTAATTTCCAACAATTTCCTACGCCGTTTATTCGGATAATAACTCAACAAAATCATAGTCCCAAATCTCGGAACTACCTCAAAACCCGTGACGACAAAACCAAATTTCAGCTTGGAAATCAATATCGCATTATTCGACATTTTATGGCGGCTAAAAATCCGTTGAAAACCCATTTCTGTAGCTTTTTCAACCCCTTTTTGCATCATAATTGTGTAGATGCCTTGCTGTCGATATTCGGGAAAAACCGCAGAATTCACCATATAAAAATCTTCCTGAGATTTTTGCATACCAAATGACCAACCAACGATTTTATCCCCCGATTTAGCGACGAGATAATAACCTTTCGGACGAATAAACTGCTGCCAATTCTCCCTTATTTTTACTTTCTCCTCATCACTCAGAATATCTCGAATGCGAAAATCAAAATCCGCCTCAAAAATATCACTTCTATGCGCTTCGAAGAACTCAAAAAAAACTTTTTTATCTATAAATTCGTAGTCAATTTTCATGGTTTTATTTTTGTGTCATTCCTTATGTGTAAATGTTTTATCTATATTCAAAGGTAAGCGAAATAATAGTCATTTTCAAAATGCCTGTTATTTTTCTCAATACGTCCTAATTTTTCTTATCTTTGGAAAGTCCAACATTCAATCGAATTAAATATGAAAAAGATAACGACTTACGTAAATTCTAAGTTCCAAAACTCAAATTCCAATTCAAAGGCATTCTCCCGCCGTAATTTCATTGGAATTTGGAATTTGTCATTTGGAATTTGCCTACTATTAACGCTTAACTTTACGTCTATGCACGCCCAACCGGATAGAGTCACAGGAGAGAATTTTGCCACCCGCAGCGAAGTCATCGCTCAAAATGGCATGGTTGCTACGAGTCACCCACTCGCTACACAAGTTGGCTTAGACATCCTCAAACAAGGCGGAAATGCAATCGACGCCGCCATTGCTGCCAATGCCGCATTAGGCTTAATGGAACCAACGGGCTGCGGTATCGGCGGTGATTTATTTGCTATTGTTTGGAGTGCCAAAGATCAAAAACTCTACGGACTAAATGCCAGCGGACGCTCCCCACAAGCCCTTGATTTAGAATATTTTAAGGAAAATAATATCGACAAAATACCTGCTTTTGGCGCATTGCCTGTGAGTGTGCCGGGTTGCGTAGATGGTTGGTTTGAATTGCATGATAAGTTCGGTAAAATGAAAATGCCCGACGTCCTCGCGCCTGCTATTACGTATGCGCGAGAAGGCTTTCCTGTTACGGAATTAATTGGTCACTACCTCACGCTTTCTTCACGTCGATTCAAGGAATATCCCAACTTCGCAGACGTATATATGCCCAAAGGTGAAGCCTTGAAAAAAGGCGATGTATTTAAAAATCCCGCATTGGCAAATACCTACGAAAAAATCACTCGCGGCGGTGCGGATGCTTTTTATAAAGGCGACATCGCACGTATAATGGCGAAATTTCTACAAGCTGAAGGCGGTGTGATGACTTACGAAGATTTTGCAGCGCATGATTCGGAATGGGTAGAACCCGTCTCGACCAATTATCGCGGTTATGATGTATGGGAATTGCCGCCCAATGGTCAGGGAATTGCTGCCCTACAAATCCTAAATGTCATGGAAGGCTACGATGTAGAAGCAATGGGTTTTGGGTCGCCCGAATACGTTCACCATTTCACAGAAGCCAAAAAACTCGCCTTTGAAGACCGCGCCAAATACTACGCCGATACTGATTTTAACGATATTCCTGTCGAACAACTCATCTCTAAAAAATACGCCAACGAGCGCAGAAAACTCATCGACCCCGACCGCGCCGGACGCACTTTCGATGCCGGAGAACTCGAAAAAGGCAACACGATTTACCTCACTACCGCCGACAAAGACGGCAATATGGTGTCGCTCATTCAGAGTAATTATCGCGGTATGGGTTCGGGCATGGTGCCGCCGGGATTGGGTTTTATGTTGCAGGATAGGGGAGAGTTGTTCGCGCTCGAAGAAGGGCATTTTAACGTGGTCGAACCGCGCAAACGTCCGTTTCATACCATCATTCCCGCCTTCGTTACGAAGGATGGTAAGCCTTATATTAGCTTCGGTTTGATGGGCGGCGCGATGCAGCCACAAGGTCACGCCCAAATCGTCATCAACCTCATCGACTTCGACATGAATTTGCAAGAGGCGGGCGATGCGCCTCGCATCCGACACACAGGCTCATCCCAACCCACAGGCGAGCAAATGACCAACGGTGGTACGCTCAATCTCGAATCTGCTTACGGTTACGAAACCGTCCGTGCACTTATCCGAAAAGGACATCGGATGGGCTATGGTATCGGTGGCTATGGTGGCTACCAAGCTATTATGTGGGATGCAGAAAATGGCGTGTATTATGGTGCTTCAGAATCGCGAAAGGATGGTCATGCAGCAGGGTTTTGATAATGCTTAAATGCTTAAATGGTGTAATGCGACAATGATTTTAGTTAGTGAAGGTGTAATGGTTTTTTCGAAAAAAAAGCATGTTTAGTTTTCCCCTAAAAGTAGTTGACACTTTTTCATTTCACTTTATAATGAAAAACAATATTCAGCACTCCGTTTCCTAAACTTTTCGAGTCTATTGATACCCCACAGGGGTGCAGGACAAATTTTTAATCTGCCTCGTACCGACGACTTTAGCCGTCGCGGGAAAGTACCGAGCCACTTGACGGCTAAAGTCGTCAGTACAGTGGCATTTCAAAATAAAATTAAAAATTTGTCCTGCACCCCCCCACAGAATAAACTACTCTATTCTTTGACAAAAGATTAAATATATATCTACCATATTATTAAGTTTTTGTATAGCTCTGCTAAGTATTTTAAGTCCGGGTAGCAGTTGCCTTTTGGAAGGTATAAAGCCTCCTATTTGCCCCAGTACAATGCAGAACTCTCTGATAGTTGGAATATTATCGGTATCGAACTGCACGTTCAATTTCATATCATATTGAGCATAGGTGTACAAAACCTTATATTCTGTTTCAGTAATACCAATTTGATAAATATCTACTTGGGGCGTTTTTTCGGCGTAGTATCGAATAGTAAAAGCATTGAGCGCAGCAATACTATAGGCTGTCATAGCATTTTTTAACCGATGTGGTGTTTCTAACTGTAAATCTTCTATATGAGCACCACCGCTTTTCAAGATATAATGGTAACGTTCAATAATCCAGCGAAGGGTATAGATGCGGATAATTTCCATAGCGTCTTCAAAAGATTCTACTGGTAATGTAGTCAGCAATACCCAGTGGACGGGTTCATCAATATCCTCAGGCGGATTAATTTCCTTAGCCTCCACAGCGTAAAAGGTGACAGCCGGTAAATGCCTCTTCGTAGGAAGGGCTTTATGTAGCTTAAGGTCAACTTTAGTAAAGCGAACCTCTATTGTAGCGATTCGTTTCTTTTTGGTGTGGGGATGAATTAAGCTAAGTTCGTAAGTGCCTACTCGTTTTTGTTTGGATAAATAGGGATAAAGGTTATCTGATTTATCGGCTAACTTGCGGTTGTGTTTGGAACGCTGAACAAAGTGCATTCGCTCACAGCTACGTGCCTGATATAACTCCATAATATCCGCTTCCCTGTCAGCCACGTAAACACCTTCTAAATCTTCATGTTCCTCGCATAGTGCCTGTCCTTTAAGGAAGTGTTCCTTCCAACGATAACTCTCTTTGTCTTCAAAAGGAAGTTTTTTACGTTCGGCAGCTTTACCGAAATCCTCATCATTACGGATAATGTAACTTTGATGAAGCAGACCTAAAGGGGCACCATTGTGGTCAGTTATCAAACTATTATGTAGCCATAATCCACGTCGGTGTATATAATTTAAGGGACCGAGGGCTTTCGCTCCTTTTTTGCCCGTCATATCAGCTTCGGTACTGTCATCAAGTTGAAGAAATCGCTTTAGCTCAAGTGCCGAGACTTTTTTATTCAGCTGCGGGCGATGTGCATACAGTTGTTTAACCGGAGTAACCTGCTTATTATCAAAAAAACGGTACATAGCCTTGGCATCTCTTTTTGTTTTTGCCACTTGTGGGATAGTTGCGGACAGATTGCTTGAAAACTCCTCACAAATCATGTCGAATCGACGATTTAAGCGGATATCGCCAAAATCCTCTGCAAGAATATTGCGTTGCAAATATTTTGTTCTCATATTTCAAAGGTAGATATTTTTCTTTTGTCAAAGAACTTTTTTATCTTACGCGTCAATAATAGGCTGATTGTCAGTGTATTGTAGCATTGGAAAATTCAAGTCAAGTACGTTTTTATTCTGTGGGGTATCAATAGACTTTTCGAGTTTAGTAAACGTAGGCATATCACCAAAACTTGCAATCATCTAATTGTCAGTGCTTTACTTACGTTTA
>ENA-ORXR01003310-ORXR01003310.1-marine-metagenome-genome-assembly--contig:-NODE-3310-length-14521-cov-16.150028_pt1 | contig 14521 bp, 13 predicted proteins | sample MGYA00237866_ERZ511479 | MGnify/ENA metagenome assembly ERZ511479 | reverse complement strand
GCGGATGGAACGCCGCTGGCCTGGCTCAATGAAAATAAGCTGGACGATACACATCCTTACGCGCCTTATCTCGAAGCGCATATCAATCCGGAATATGGACAGCTGGACGCGGAAGACGGCACGAAGCTGGATTATATGCTGTTCAAGCCGACAGACCTAAAACCCGGCGAGAGACGCCCGGCCATAACAATCGTTTATGGCGGCCCAGGCGTGCAGCGCGTGCAAAATCGGTTCTGGCGTAAAGACCTCGCCAAAATGTTAGCGCATCATGGCTTCGTCGTGTTCACTCTGGATAATCGCGGCGCCAGCAATCGCGGGAAGTCATTTGAAGACCATCTGTACCGCTCCATGGGTCAAATTGAGGTTACTGACCAAACCGTCGGCGCGAAATGGCTCGCGGGGCAAGACTTTGTCGACGGTGAGAATATGGGGGTCTATGGCTGGTCCTATGGCGGCTATATGACCTTACATATGTTAGCCCAAACGGACTTGTATAAGTCTGGCGTCTCCGGCGCGCCCGTTACCGATTGGACGCTCTATGATACGGCCTATACGGAACGCTATTTGGGCGACCCAAATCCGGGCACGGAAAATTATACGCAAGGCGCATATGAGGATGGTAGCGTCTTTAAATACATTGACGGTCTCACGGAGCCCGTGCTCCTGATTCACGGCATGGCAGATGATAATGTCGTCTTCCGGCATTCGATTAAACTGATGGCGAAGATGCAGGAAAAGAACATGCATAATCTACGGATTCAAACTTACCCCGGCGAGAAGCATGGGTTTCGGAAAGCCGAAAACCGCACACATCGGGATCGGCAAATTCTGGAGTTTTTCAGCGAGACCCTGACGCCGATCCCATAACGAGCCAGCTATTCGGTCTCAGTCAATCTCACGGCTTCGCGGATTTGACCCCGTAGCAACGCCGTCTCAACAGATGTCGGGTCTAAATCCAGCGAGGCTTCAATATCGGTTTGCGCCTCGCTGATCTTATCCATTTTGAAGCGCGCATCTGCGCGGTATCGCAAAGCGTCCGCGCGTTTTGGGTCCAGCGCCAGCACAGAGGTCAAATCGATTTCGGCGTAATCATACCGTCCGGACAGCGCATAGGCCCGCGCGCGCGCAATTCGTAAATCTAAATGGTCATATTCCAATTCCAGACCGGCTGACGCTGACGCATAGGCTTTGTCGGCTTCTTTGGCCGTCAGCCACAAATTCGCGGCCTCCGCATAATGTTTAACCCGGGTGGATTTTGGGCCACCATCCGCGCCTTCGGCCAGTGCGTCCAATCGAAATGCGGCTTCTTCTTCATGCCCCAAAGCAAATAAGGCCATAGCGACACAGTGTTTTGCGCGGCGTCCCCCACCGGTATCGCGCCATTGCATGGCTTGTTCAAAGGCCTCTTGCGCATCAACCGCAATTGATTCGAGGCAAGTTTTATGTTTGGCATCAAACTCTGTAGTTAAGTCTGTGGCGAGACTTGGTGTGCTAAAAAGAAGCGAACCGCCCAACAGGCAGGCGACATGGAAGAAGTGACGTGTCATGGCGTTGCGCATAACCGCAGGAAACTGAACCGACAATGAGCCGTCACATTAATAAGCCTCAATCTGCGCTCCTCTTGGGGGCGGGCTATGTCGCGCGGGCTTTGACCCCGCACCTTCTCAAAATTGGTTGCGATGTGCAGGTGACAACGCGCTCCGGTGAAACTGACTTGGAAGGCGTGATTTGCCATGAGTTTGGCGGTCAGGCATCAAATCCACTTCAATCGGCTTTCGTCAACGCCGACATCATCATCAGCTCTATTCCGCCCGCGAAAGACGGAACCGACCCGGCCCTGTCCGAATTCGCGCACCTTATGCCGCGCGCAAGCTGGATTGGGTACTTGTCTGCGACATCGGTTTACGGCGATAGGGACGGGAAATGGGCCTTTGAAGGGGAAGCGCCCTCGCCGGGCCTCAGCAGAGGCATGGCCCGCGCGGAAGCGGAGCTGGCTTGGATCGAGACTCTTTGGCCTGTCCATATTTTTCGGTTAGCGGGGATCTACGGGCCGAACCGCTCGCCTTTTCAGAAACTTCGCGCGGGGACAGCCCGCACAATTGTCAAAGATGGACATGTCGTCAACCGTATCCACGTCGATGACATCGTCAGCGCGCTTATGCTGAGCCTCAATCAATCTGACCCGCAATCCATCTATAATTTAGCTGACGGACACCCTGCCCCGCCTCAAGATGTGCTGGATTATGCGGCCGGTCTGCTGGATCTCCCACCCCCACCGCGGGTCGGTCTTGATGATAGTTCAGTCTCGAAAATGGCGCGCAGCTTTTACTCTGAAACCAAACGTATCAGTGCGGATAAAGCCCGCCAGAAATTGGGCTGGGCCCCGAAATATAGCAGCTACCGAGACGGGTTAGCGGCGATCCTAAGGGAAGAAAGCCGGGTAGCTTGAACTGTGTGAGGGTGAGGGAAACCTTCCCCGTAGGCCTGCGGTTTGTGCGTTTAATGTGCGCTTCGAGCCGGCATTATATTCCGTCGTCAGAACATAGCCTTTATTGCGCATGCAGACCTCAAATCCGGGGTCGAGCATAAAGTCAAACTCGGACATAAAGAGGTAACCCCGATTGCGCGTCTCGCAATTTTGCCAATCCGCCGTCTCAGACTCGCCATTGAGCATCACAAATTCTGTCTGGCGAGGGTCGGTAAAGGCAGGCGTTACATAGCTCGAGCGTGTATCGTATAATTCCACTCTATAACCCGCATATTTCGAGGCGCTCGAATAATTGTAAGGCATATAATTTGAAGCTGCATCGTTAATGTCCACATCATAGGCCTGATCTACGAATTTATAGGCTTGCTGTGGCGTCGTTCTCAGATTCGCGTCCGAATGAACAATCTGAGCGGAGTTGGCTGTTTTGTCTGATTTGCTCCAAAGACTACATCCGCTCAGACCCATTCCCATTAGGCCTATGACTGCCAGTGTTTTGATCCGCATTATACACTCTCTCTTCGATAATATGTCGCTCTTGGTTCAATCCCCGTGCCAGTTAAGCGAGTATCTTGAAAAAATTCCCTCATTTTAAGGTAAATGATTTGGGGCGCAGGGAATTGACTTGAGCGGTGAACACGCCAAAACATCTGCATGAGCCAAACACCATTCCACACAAAAGAAGACATCCACCTGAAGCCGAACACCCGGTTATCGACAATCTGGGAAGCGGCGGAGGTTTACGGCGCCCGCAGCTTTGACAATTATGCAAAAATTCGATCCGTTGCGGAGACAGTGCGCGATCTTCTCTGCATATGGCTACACACCGGAGAAGAGCCCTGCGTTTATCTGGTGCCGCCGGAGGGCCCGTTTCAAGCGGAAAACTATCAATCTGGTGCGTTTTCGGTTTCGGGAACCGGCTATCTTCCCCTAAAACCTATCAGCTTCGGTCTCGCGATACGCATTTCTGAAGATAAGGATTATATGCGCCTGCAACTCCATTGCCAGAAAGAAGGCGATCTGATGAAAATCTCTATTGGTAAGGAGAGACCGATTTCGGTCAAACTGCCGTTGGACGAAACCCAACTGACCCCTTTGTTTGAACAGATCTACGGCCATGTTCTTGCGTTTTTCCAAGACAGCGTCGCCCAATATGACGAAGGCGATTACGGCACATCCGTTATTGGATTTGATATCTACCGCGTGCCTGAATAGCCCTCTGAATCATACGGGGAAATCAGTTTGGTTTGAGTATCTGAATCAGCTATTGGAGCCGTTGGTATATTTCTCGCGAGCTTGAGTTCGCGTCGAAAATTGGGAATATTATGGGTTTCGAAACGGCGATGTTAGCTGACATCATTCTCGCGGGCGGCGGCCAAGGCCACCACGAGGTTTCTACACTTCCATTCAAGATTGCCCTGATCGGGGCATTAGGCATTGGCGCTCAGTGGTTGGCGTGGAAGCTCCAGCGTCCGGCCATCGTATTGATGGCGATTGCGGGGTTGATCTTCGGCCCGCTCGTCGGATTTCTTTTGGGCTTGCCCATGCCGTCATATATTCATGATTTCCTCGGCCCTTTCCGCTTGGACCCGCAGGTTGATTTTGGCGACGTTTATCGGCCGATGATTGGAATTGCAGTGGCCATCATCCTCTTTGAGGGCGGGCTAAACCTTAAATTCAAGGATTTGGGCGACGCCAGACGCGCGGTTATCCGCATGGTCATCCTGGCTGGCCCGATTGCCTGGGGCCTCGGTACGCTGGCGGCGCATTATCTTGTCGGATTAAGATGGGACATGGCCGCTATGGTCGGTGGTCTTTTCATCGTGACGGGCCCAACCGTGATTATGCCGCTGCTCCGTCAAGCCCATCTGCAAACTAAGCCTGCTAATATCCTTAAATGGGAGGGCATTGTAAATGATCCGCTCGGCGCACTTTTCGCCGTCGTCGTTTTCGAATTTATTCGCCTAACCCAGATCGAAGCCAGTATGGCGATGGTCTTTGGCCGCATCGCTTTCGCCGCAATCCTCGGTACAGCCGTCGGGATCGTCTCCGGGATCGGCATGGCGTGGGCGTTCCGCCGAGGTGTTATTCCTGAATATTTAAAAGCGCCCGTTGTCTTGGCATGGGTTTTGGTCATCTATGTGCTGGCCAATACGCTGGCAGATGAGACCGGGCTTCTGGCTGTGACAGCTCTCGGCATGACCATGGCCAATACGAAGTTTGCCAGCATGGTCGAAATGCGCCGTTTCAAAGAGAACATCGCCATTATACTCGTCTCCGGCGTCTTTGTGATGCTGACTGCGACGCTAACGCCGGCGGTGCTTAAAGCGTTCATCTTTGACCCGGGTGTCGTCTTCTTCGTCCTTGCGATGATGTTTTTGGTACGTCCCCTCGCCGTCATGCTCGGCACGCTGTGGTCAGGTGTGTCTTGGAAAGAAAGTCTGCTCGTCTCTCTCATCGCGCCGCGCGGTATTGTGGCCGTGGCGGTTGCCGGTCTCTTCGCTGCTGAAATGAATGCGCTGGGCCGCGAAGATGGATTGATCTTTGTCCCGCTGGCATTTGCGCTCGTCTTTGCGACCGTGCTCTTTGCGGGCTTCTTCATCGGACCGCTTGCCCATATGCTTAAATTGGACAGCGGCGACGGCGATGGCGTTTTGATTGTCGGCGCGAACCCGTGGTCGTTGGGCCTCGCGAAAGCCCTGAAAGAGCTGCACATTAAAGTTACCGTGGCAGATACCAACTGGCGGCGTTTGCGCGGTGCACGGCTTGAGGGTCACAATACGTTCTACGGCGAAGTTTTATCGGAAAATGCCGATTACTCCCTCGACCATAGCGCTTTCAATATTCTCATCGCGTCGACGCCAAATGAGGCTTACAATGCGCTTGTCTGCGTCGAATTCGCGCCGGAATTAGGGCGTCACCGCGTCTTCCAGATCGGGGCCAAAGAGAATGACGAAGATGACGGCGAAAGCATCGCTTTCACTTCTCGCGGGCGCACACTCACCTCCCGCGGACGCAGTTTTGATGCGCTGACCCGCGATTGGTGGGGCGGCTGGCGTTTTCGCGCAACGAACTTGTCGGAGGAATATACGCTCGATGACTTGTATAAAGATCGCGGCGACGATCTTGACCTCATATTGGCCCGCAAACCTGACGGAACGCTTGAATTTATTCAGCCCGGTCAGGAGTCCCGCGCGCAAGGCGCATCGGTGCTGAGTTTCTGTCCGGCTAAGGATAAGGAGAGCGCGCGCGGCGAAGGTGCCAAGCGCGGCGGCGAGGGCCTCGCCGGACCGACAGCCCCTCTTCCGAGCTAGCCATGCGGATCTCAGCACTTCCATTACACCATCTGGCCGCCTGCTGTCTCGTGGGCACCTTGGCAGGCTGTTTGGCAGGACCGCCTGACGCGACAATAACAGTCGCGGATCTTGCAGAGGCGTCTTGCCCTGAGGACACCGTCAAAACTGACGCGGTCCAACTGGACCTTTCCATGAGTCCCGTGCCGCTGGGTCCTGAAGCTGCTGTTTCAAAAATACTCCCTCCGACCGTCAAATTCATCGGCGGATGGCATCTAACATCGAAAAACACCGAATTTGGCGGGCTGTCAGGTCTCGATCTCATTTCGTCCGGAACGCTTTTGACGGTCTCTGATAAGGGCTATTTTATCACGCTGAAACCCGGGAATAATGAGGCGACGATAGGGCCGCTTTTGGATGCGGACGGGAAATCCTTAGTCGGTAAAACAAATGGCGACGCGGAAGGCTTGGCGGAAAAGGCGGGACTGGTCTTCGTTTCATTCGAAAATAACCACCGCATATTAGCCTATAATTTCAAGGACTGTGGCGCCGCAGCACAAGGCATATTTTTCGCCGACTCACCCGAGAGAATTCTCAAAACCAAACTAGGTAATAATGACGGGGCGGAAAGTCTGGACGTCAGCCCGGGCGGATATATTCGCGCTGGATATGAGATGATTATTGATGAGGCGTCTCCCCTCATAACGTATGAAAAAAATGGCATCCCCACAGGAGAGCTCGAATTTGTCCCGACAAAGCCCAATTTTCATTTGGTCGGAGCCGATGACGGTTACATGCTGTTCCGCGCCTATGAACCTGAAATGGTAAACCGAAATATCATTCGCGGACCCGATATTGAATTCGAGCTTGCCCCGCCGCTAAACGTCGATAATTTTGAAGGCATCGCCGCCGAGAAAACCAAGAGCGGGACGACGCGTTTATATCTGGTGTCGGACGATAATTACTCGGCGAAGCAACGCACGCTTTTATACGTGTTTGAAGTCAGCGATTAAACGCTTCGAAAACGGGCTTTGTCGAATACCTTCAAGACAGTCGCCAATTCATGCCCGCGTTTAATTACGAGTCCTCCGGGAGCAATTACCGCGAATTGGCCCTGTTTCTTGCGCAAGGCCGGGACCTTTTCTATGCGGTACATCGGATGCTCCGACGCGCGGCGATAGATTGAAAACACGGCTTTATCGCGCAGGAAATCCATCGCGTAGTCTTTCCAATCACCCTTGCCGACCATCTGTCCGTAAACATTCATAATAGCGGAGATTTCCTGCCGATCAAATGCGACTTGGGACGGGCCTTTGGAAGGACGGTTAGACCCGGATGGAAAAGGAACGACATGGTTCATGCTCCCAACATAAGCGGGTTTTTTGACGTGGCAAGACTTCGCGTCACGCGCGAGCTCTGTCCAAAACCTATCCTCTTTGTAATCGCTCGCCGCATTTTTGCCACATTTGGAGCAGGATTTGACCTTAAACGCAGCCTAGCAGAGCCTGGTCGCAGGGCGAAACAGTGGGCGCGGATCGGTTAATTATCAGCCCCCCCAGCCCCCGAAAAGCAGAAGCCGTTTTGGCCTGCGACACGAAACGTTCCCACGTTGAAATGATGGGGAGTCCCTGTCCCTAGGGAAACCTTGTCAAAGTGGCCCGGTCCTGTATTGCGTTCAGCCCCGCGATGCGCCGCCGGGCCATAATTTTTTAGGGGGCGTTTGGAGGCCCTGTTTCAGCGATTAATCGATCACTGCGGCGTCGAGTATTTTAGCCGTTTTTTGATCATGTATAAGAACAGCATATGTCGTTGCGTCCAATTTAGGCAAGACAATTGAAGCTTTTTGACCCTCCCACTCCAAGCTTTGCACATCGGTGACCACGTTGGTCAGGCGCAAGGTTCGCCCACCATTTTCTCCGCGTTCAACTTTCACGCTTTGCTCGCCGGGGGTGAAGGATACAACATCAACGAGTATCTCTATTGAGGTATCCGCCTTGACGCTCAGCGTGTCACCGGACCGCGTCACGGAGAGGCCAACCCCGGCTTCCGGCAACGTCATATCCGCGACATCGCGTTTGGAATATTTCGGACTATGAGCAGAACCTCCCAAGACGATCTGCGGCGTGTAAATATTAGCCGCGCCGAAAGCATCGCGGTAATCACGTTGACGCTTGGTAAACTCAGGATCACCAAATGTGTCTTTCCATCCCAGATAATCCCAATAGGTGACGCCGTAAGACAGCACGAGCGTATCGGCATTTTCCGATAGCTTCGTCACAAACCGGTTCGCCGACGGGCAGGACGAACAGCCTTGCGAAGTGAACAGTTCCACAACATGTGCGGGCTGTGCGTCGGTTTCAGCCGCGATGGCGGAAAGAGAGGTCGAGGCAAAAGCCAGCGCCGTGAGGGGGAGAAGAAATTTTTTCATATTGGTCCCTAACCCGCAAAAGATGAATACGCACCCAACACATGTATCACAGTGTGGTGAGCCGGCTACATCGACGCAATTGTCTCCGAATCCGGCTTCCCGTCGCCGTCCATGTCAGGCTCTCCATCCGCTGACAGCAGAACGGCAATCCAATGTGTTGTCGGAAATTGCGCCAATATAATCATGATAATAACGGTCAGCGGCGCAGATAGGAATGCGCCGACGCCGCCCCATAAAGCGCCCCAAACCGAGAGCGCAAGGATAACGACCAGTGCGGACAAGTTCATACTGTCCCCCATCATTTTAGGCTGAATGGTATTGCCAATAACAAATTGCGCGCCGAACAAAATGCCCGCCAGCGCCGCGATCCGGCCCACGCTATCGAATTGCACCATGGCGAAAAGACACGGCAAAGCCACGGCTGCCAAACCGCCAACAATCGGAATATAGTTGAGGACAAAGATAACCAACGCCCAGAAAAGCGCATTGTCCAACCCCAGAGCCGTCATCCCGATATAAGAGACGACGGTCTGCATAAGAGAGATAATCGTCTGCACAGACAGGTATTTTTCAATTGAATGCCGAATACGTGTCCCGACCTTTTCCGCCTGCGCCCGGCGGGTTGGATTTGGAAATAAATCATCCATTTTCTTGGGAAAGCTGGATTGAGCGGCGAATAGAAAGACGACATAAAGGGCGATAAGGAAAAACTCTGACAACACGCCTTGGACGGTAGCTGCGAATGTTCCCAACCCGCCCTGAATTTTTTCCGTGATACCAAAGTTCTCGTCTAGCGAGTCGAAAGACATATTGTCTTGACCCGTTTTATCAGCAACCCACGAGAAAATCTCTGCCAAGCGCGCCTCATAACGGTCCGAAGCATCAAATACGTCACCCACAGTGTCGACAATCACCAAAATAAACCCGGTCATAAGTCCGACGACGGTTAAAACAGCCACAGTCAACGCCAGCCAATAGGGGAATTTCGGTGAGAGATTATCCATCCACCGGGCAAAAGCGTCAATAATCAACCAAACAAAAATTGCCAAAGCGAATGGCGCCATCAGCTCCCGCGTAAAATAAAGCAGTGCAATCAGAGCCATGCCTGCCAAAAATAACAAGGTTGCTCGTATTGTGTGGTCGGTTGTAATGTTCATCTTCGCTCGCCTTTCTCTACTCACAACACTCATATTGCATTCGGGCCCTCGACCCCATAAAAAAATCTCGAAAATCGAGAGGATATTTCATTGTGAAGAACGGCATATTTATAGGCTCAGATGGCGGAGGCAAAAAGCAGCATTTATGGTTGCCGCTCGCCAATCGTCACGGCCTCATCGCGGGGGCGACAGGCACAGGTAAAACGGTCACACTGCAGATATTGGCAGAAGGCTTTTCCAAAGCCGGCGTGCCAGTCTTTGCCGCCGATGTGAAAGGCGATCTCTCGGGTATTAGTCAGGCCGGATCCGTAGATCACAAGCTTCACGATAAATTGCTCCAGCGCGCCATGAAAATTGGTTTGGGCGAGTATGATTACGCCGCCATGCCAACGATATTTTGGGATCTCTACGGCGAACAGGGACATCCTGTTCGGGCGACAATTTCTGAAATGGGCCCAAACCTTCTCGCGCGGCTGATGGGTTTGAACGACACGCAAGAAGGCATTCTCACGATTGCTTTTGAATTGGCGGATGATGACGACATGCTTCTGCTGGACATGAAAGATCTGCGCGCTTTGCTAAATTTCATCAGCGACAATAAGAAAGAAATTTCCCGCGAATATGGTAATGTTACCAGCCAATCCGTTGCGGCCATTCAGCGTCAGCTTTTGAAATTGGAACGCGCTGGTGCGGATGAGTTTTTCGCAGAACCGGCCCTAGAGCTTGAGGATCTGATGAAGGTGGATGAGAACGGGCGTGGCGTTATCAACATTCTAGCGGCGGATGAGCTCATTAATTCTCCCGCTCTCTATTCGACATTTCTACTCTGGCTATTGTCTGAATTATTTGAAGAACTGCCGGAAGTCGGCAACCCGGACAAACCCAAAATGGTTTTCTTTTTTGACGAAGCGCATCTACTCTTTGATGATGCGCCAAAAGCTCTTCTGGACAAAATTGAGCAAGTCGCGCGCCTCATCCGCTCCAAAGGGGTCGGCATTTATTTCGTCACGCAAAACCCGATGGATATCCCTGACAGTGTCCTCGGCCAGCTCGGTAACCGCATCCAGCATGCCCTGCGCGCCTATACGCCCAAGGAACAAAAGGCCCTTCGCGCAGCGGCCAGCTCATTCCGTGAAAATCCGGATTTTGATACCGCAGAGGTCATTACAGATTTAGGCGTCGGTGAAGCGCTTGTCTCTTTGCTCAATATGAAAGGCGCGCCTGAAGTTGTCAGGCGCACCCTCATCCGTCCGCCCGTCTCCCGCCTCGGCCCGGCGAAACCTGCTGAGCGCAAAACCATCATCGCGGCATCGGAATTAAAAGATAAATATACCGACATGATCGACCGCGAAAGCGCCTATGAGAAACTGGAAGCGAGAGCCATAGCGCACGAAAGAGCCGCCGAAAAAGCGGCGGAAAAGGCCGAAGCCGAGGCTAAGAAAAAGAAGACTCCAACGAAGCGCCGCTCCACTCGCCGTAAAAAAACTGTCGGTCAGGTGCTGGGTCATGAAGTCAAACTCGTCACACGGCAGATCGTCAGATCCCAAGGCCGGAGAATCTTGCGCGGTCTGCTCGGCGGATTGATGCGGCGATAAATTCCACCTCTTGCAAAACATGGAAGCGCATTCCAAAATAAAGCTCACACGCTTCGCCCCCTCGCCAACTGGACTCTTGCACCTGGGTCATGCTTTCGCGGCGGCGCAAGTCTGGGAGACGGCAGAGCGTCTGGGCGGGACAGCGCTGTTGCGGATAGAAGATATTGATCACACGCGTTGCCGACGCCAGTTTTCATACGACCTCCAAGATGATCTAGCTTGGCTGGGCTTTGATTGGATACGGCCGGCGCGGGTGCAGAGCGAACATTATTCGGATTACGCAAAGGTCGTTATAGACCTGGTCCAGCGCGGTCTGGCCTATCCCTGCGGTCTATCCCGGTCAGAACTGAATTCCGGCGCGAGAACTTCTTCCGCAGAAGCCGGCTCCCACTCCGACATGGCAAAAATGTGCGACACCGTTCATAAAGCTGCCCGCTTTAAAACACCGTCCCTGCCTTATGCCATCCGATTAAATCTCGAGGCCGCTCTAAAACATACCGGAGACCCTTTAATATATTTTGAGGCTGACGCAGCGCAACAAAGCCGGATATTGCTGGAAGACTGGAACCTGTCTGATCGTCCCGATCCGATCATCGCCCGCCGCGATATTGGAACAAGTTATCACATCGCCGTTACACATGATGACCACCTGCAAGGCATTACCCATATCGTGCGGGGCGCGGATTTTCTCGATCAAACACCGCTGCATGTACTCATCCAAAACCTCATGGGATGGGAGACGCCGCGCTATCATCATCATGCGCTCATTACCGACGAAACGGGCCGTAAATTTTCCAAATCCGACAAAGATATGACAATTCAAAGCCTGCGCGAGTCAGGCCTTACCCCTGCTGATGTCTTGTCGCGCGCGCGCAGCGCGCTATAGCCAGCATATGGACGACGTCGCCCCAGATAAATTTGCCCTGGATAATTTCGTTAAAGATATTTGGTATTTTGCGGGACTCCTAAGCGACCTCCGGGATGGCGGGACAAAAGCTCTCTCGCTCGCAGGAGAGCCCATTGTCCTTGCACGCGATAAAAATGTGATCTTCGCCCTGCGGGATGTCTGCCCGCACCGCGCTGTGCCGCTCTCTGCAGGCTGCGTGAAATCCGGCACGGTCGAATGCCCGTATCATGGCTGGCGCTTTGGCCTCAGCGACGGTCAATGCAAAGAGATACCCGCCCTGCCCGAAACTGCCGATATGGACATTAGCCGCATTGGCGTGCGCACCTATCCTATTCGCCAGACTGGCCCGCTGGTGTGGATTTATCTCCGGTCTGACCCGAAGGACACGCGCGCGCCCACTATCGACCCGCCCGCGATAGATCTTCCCCGAGACCGCGCCACTCTGGACGACGGAGTCGAGCTGGCCTGTCATATTGACCACGCCGTCATCGGCCTGATGGACCCGGCACACGGCCCCTATGTCCATCGGCAATGGTGGTGGCGATCCGAGACCTCCATCCATGAAAAAGCGAAAGCGTTTGAGCCGAGAGAGCGGGGGTTTGCGATGGCCGCGCATGAACCATCCTCCAACTCATTTGCTTATAAACTCCTCGGCGGGAAACCCGTGACGGAAATCACCTTCCGCCTGCCCTCTATCCGCACAGAAGAAATCACCATTGGCAAACGCAAAGTTCTGTCCTTCACGGCCCTTACCCCGCTTGATGAAGGTTGCACCGCCATTCGCCAGCTTTTCTTCACGGACCATCCGACATTCCGGCTGCTATCGCCAATCTTGGGCGGCTTTGCGCGCACTTTCCTGCGGCAGGATTCTGACATGGTTGACCTGCAGCAAAAGGGTTTGAGACACGACCCGCGCTTGATGCTCGTCGAGGACGCCGACACCCAAGCCAAATGGTATTATGCGCTCAAGAAAGCCTGGGCGAAATCCAACACCAGCGGCGAGGCTTTCATCAATCCGGTCAAAGCCCGCATCCTGCGTTGGCGGAGTTGATGACACCGGAGCTCATTCTTTCACTCTTTGACGGGTTGGGGATTTTCGTCTTTGGCCTGTCGGGTGGGTTGATGGCTGTTCGGCAGAAATTTGATCTGCTGGGCGTTATCGCAATCGCATTCTTGCCCGCCATTGGAGGCGGCACATTACGAGACTTGCTTTTGGACCAACCCGTATTCTGGCTAACCGACACCTATATTCTTTGGCTGCCGACCTTGGCCGGAATATTGGCGTTCATATTGCCGGATCGCCTCTCCCGCATACGAAGCCTGAAATGGATTGATGCCGGAGGTCTCGCCCTCTTTGCCGTTGTCGGCGCATCCAAGGCCATGGAGCTGGGATTTGATTTCGGGATTTGTGTTTTGATGGGAACGATTACGGCCACAGCAGGCGGCGTCATTCGCGATGTGGTTTGCAATGAAACCCCACTGCTTTTGCGGCAGGATATTTATGCGACGGCGGCTATCCTTGGCGCGGCCACATTCTTTTTAGCAACGGTTTTGGGATTGGGAGAATTGGCCGCCCTTTCCCTTGGCGCAAGCGTGTGTTTTGTGGTGCGAGCCCTGTCCTTACATTTTGGCTGGAACTTACCCGCACCCGACGCGGAGACGAAGACATGAAACGCTTTTTCAAATGGTTTGGAATGTTGCTCGCGGTGCTGATTATCGCCGCGCTGATTGTGCTGATGAAAATCGTTTGGCCAAAAGTCGACGCCGATATGAACCCCGTTATCGCGCATAATGCCTACCCCGTATCAGACACCGCAAAGGCCCTGCATGATGAGCTTTGGATTGCGGACCTGCATGCAGATAATCTTCTCTGGCGGCGTAATCCCCGGAAACGGAACGCCCACGGCCACGTTGACCTGCCCCGCCTGCGTGAAGGCGGTGTTGAGTTGCAAGTTTTCTCATCCGTCACAAAATCACCAAAGGGCCTGAACTTTGACGGTAATGATGCGGATGCGCCGGATGATATCACGCGGCTCGCCCAGGCCCAGCTCTGGCCGCTTCGCACATGGGGCTCCATCTATGAGCGCGCCGCTTATCAAGCGCAGCGCCTGCAAAAATTGGAGAAGAAAGGCGAAGTCCATATCGTGCGAAACCGGGCCGATATGGAAAAAACTGACCGCCTCTTGGGCCTTCTGCTGACCGAAGGCGCACACCCGCTCGAAGGCGACATCAATAATATTAAACGCCTGCATGATGAAGGCTACCGCGCCATGGGTTTGCAGCATTTCTTCGACAATGAGCTCGGCGGGTCATTGCATGGCCGCAGCCAAACGGGTCTTACGAAGTTTGGCCGGGAAGCGGTTCAAGAAATGGTCAGACAAGAGATCATGATCGATGTTGCCCATAGCAGTGTTCAGACGGTGCGGGATGTCTTGGCCCTAACCGACGCGCCGATTTTTATCTCCCACGGCGGCACAATCGCCCATTGCCCGAAAACAAAAAACCGCAATCTACCGGATGATGTTTTGAGACAAATCGCGGCCCGAAAAGGCATTATCGGGATCGGATATTTCAGCGGCGTGATTTGCGACATATCACCGGACGGCATCGCCGCCGCCATCGTCGACGCCGTGAAACTCCTCGGCCCCGACGCGGT
>ENA-ORXR01003306-ORXR01003306.1-marine-metagenome-genome-assembly--contig:-NODE-3306-length-14528-cov-7.136669_pt1 | contig 14528 bp, 9 predicted proteins | sample MGYA00237866_ERZ511479 | MGnify/ENA metagenome assembly ERZ511479 | reverse complement strand
TGGACCGATTTGGGAGTAAACCCCACAGCGGAGTGTGCTCAGCACCTCTGAGGGGCCTAGGGTCGGAGTTTTCTTGTAACATGAAGCTGTACAAGAATTTACCAGGGCGATTCTTGGTCTGTCTCCGCCATCCTTTTTGTTTTGAAACTGCGCGCGCACCTGGGACTGGCGCTGACAACAAGTGCAGGGCCCGCCCGCCCACCTGGTCCCGCTCAGAGTCGCGTCGGGCCTCCTGCCTGACGCGACCCACCTGTAGGCCAGCAACGAACATGCCCGCTTGGGCGACCATCGTCCGCGGACGGCTGCGCCGGCGTCGTCTACCGTCAACGCCACGCCCGCCGCCCCTGGTCGAGGACACGTCGGCCGGTGCCCCCCACCCCCCTCGCCCGAGTCAGGCGGGCCGCGTGTGTGGACGTTGACGCCGTGGGCGTTGTTGCGCTCCCCCCCCCCCGAGTTCCAGAGACGACATTACGGGGTCGGGGATGGGCGGGGGGGTGGCCATCCCCGCGTACGCTACGGTCGGGCTGTAACACAAAAAGAATGGGTACAGTGATTGTCACCTCCACCAAGGGTAACTCGGCATGGCGCACTGCACACCTCAGCCCCTACCTCCTCCTCACCTCTTCCAACTGCCGCGTGGATGGTGCCGCACTCCACGCCAGTAGCTTTGCATCCCCCGCGTGGCCCCGCCCACCACGACACGGGCGCTATGGCCAGAGGGGCAGGACGGCCGCGAAGGAGCGGTCACGCACCGCCACCGGCAACTGCCAGAAAACAGCTCAGGCCACAGGTCAGCCCCTGCGCTATCAACGCCGCGAAGTAGTAGACCGTGCTGCGCAGTCCACACGGGTACCAACACACTTGTGTACGAGGTGAGTGGGTAGCCGCCGTCGCCGACCGCGGTGGGGCCCGCCCCCCCCGCCAATGCGCCGGTGGCGGTGTACCTACAGCTCGTCGGCGACGGAGCCGTAGACGACGCAGAGGATGACCACCCGGCTGACGGTGGGCGCGAGCGACGCGCGCACGTCGGCGGGACGCGCGACAAAGTTGGTCGTCCCGTCCATGGGGTCGGCAATCCACGTGGGCCCGTCGCCGAGCCGCGGTGCGCCGTCGGCGCCCCCATTGGCCTCCCCTCAAACGGAGGCACAGTCGGGGTCGTGCTCGCGCCGGGCGGACGAGATGGCGGCCCCAGCCGCCACGGCTGCCGCTGGCGACACCCCCCCCCGACGCGGGCGCGCGCGCGGGTGCGGCGGGGGTGGCTGCGGCTGCGGCTCTGCCGCCTCCACCGCCGCCGCCGCCGGCAGCCGCCCGTGACGCGGCCACGGCTGTCGCTCCCCACAGACGGGGCCGGCGCCGACGGCGTCGACGCGCCTACCCGCCCGACCGCCCAGCGGCGCCCCGCCCCGGCGGTGGCGTTGGCGCGCAAGCGAGCCACACGCGGCGGCCGCCCCTCCCCCCCCCACCCCCACCGCCGCCGGCGGCCGCCCCAGTCACCAGCGGCGGCCGCGTCGCCCGCCTCGTGGGACGGGGTGTGTGCGTGGCCGCAGTAGACGCGGCAGAGGGAGCCCGTGTCGCTCGCGGGCGCTGGCGCGGCGGCGGTCGCCGCCGCCACCGCGCCCGTCCCGTTGGCCGTGCGGCGGCTCGCGAGCAGCCGCTCGCATCCACCGGGGGGGCCGTCCCCCGCGGCCCCGCGGCGCCGCGACGGGCGTGACGGCCGCCGCTGCCACTGCCAATGGCGGCAGACGTAGCGGTACCGCCGGGCGGCCAGCGGGTGGCGCCGCCGCCGGCAATGGCGACGCCGCCCGTGGCGACCTTGTCGGCCACGGACACCGCCTCGCCGGCGGCGGCCGCCGGGGGAACGTCGGGCGCGCCGGCCGCTGCCACCGTTTCCGCCGGCGCCTCGCCTTGCCTGGTTGCACCCGGCCAGAGGGCGGTTCCCCCCCAGGCTCGGGTCTGGGCCCGCCGCCCACGCCACCGGCCGCGCGCGCGCCTCTGCTCGCACAGGCGTGATCCACTGGGCGGTCCCGTTGGCCCCGCTGCTCGGTGGTGGCCGAACGTGTCGGCCACGTGTGGCAGACAAGAGCCACTGGCGCCGTACCGGCCGCTGGCGCCAGACGGCGGAGTCCGTCGCGGACCCCATCCGCCATCTCCCTTGTCATTGAGTCGCCGCCCCGGGTGTGCGCTGGGCGGCCGCCCATGGTCGGGCAAGCAGAAAAGTCGCCGCCCGCGGGTGTCCTCCCGCCCGCGGGTGTCCGCCTGCCTGTGGACGGGGCGGTGTCCCGCTCTGTCGGGGGCGGCGACGATGCTGTCGTCGCCCGCCGCACTGTTGGCGGTGACGGCAATTGTGGCCGCAGCAGTCGCTTTGGCGTCGGCTGGCCGAGCGCAGTGGCGGTGGCGGTCTGCTCCGCAGCGGGCGCGGTGGCGGTCAGACCAGCGCCGGGGTGACCATCCCTTTTTTGGTCGTGAATTGCTGGTTGCCTGTTGCTGGTCCCTGGTTGAGCTTCAATCACATCCGCCCGTGGGCGCCCAGGGCCCTTCGTACTCTTTGCATACGGAACCACCAGTGCTTACGCTATTCCGGCCCTGCTTAACGCGTCGACCCAAAACACTGTGCCCACCTGCGCCGCATCGCGGCCGACCGCCGCCGAGTCGCCCGAGGCACTGAGACACACTCTCACACGAGCCGTGCCTGCGTCAACGACGTGCCGCAGCCGCGAGCCGGGTCGCTGATCGTGGCGCCGGCGGCTGCCACCAGCAACGGCGCACGGCCCCGCGGGCGGCACGGCGGCCGCGGCGCCACCACCCACCGCCACCGTCGGAACGGCCAACCACCGCGGCGTCGGCGGCACAGCGCGCACGCCGCGCGCCCAAGTCGGCCACCACGCCGTCGGCGCCGGCCCTGCACGCGGGCGTGAGCCGACGCGGGGGGCGATGGGGGCCGTGGTGGGGGAGCGACGCGCCAGCCGCCTCGGGGGTGCCGTCGGCGGTCGCGGCGGCGGCGCGGCGGCGGCGGGCCACGTGGCCGACGGTGAAATCGGGGCGGACGCTACGGCCGCGCTTGCGCCGCGATGCGCGGTAGGGAGGGGACATGGCGCCCGCTGCGCGCGTGCCGACCCGCGCAGGACAATGGCAGGCAGCAGCCTTCCGTGAACAGCAGCGCGCGGGGGGAGGGCACGGATCAAGAGGCGAGCTGATCCTCAGGGACTGACGAGCGGCTTGCGTACAGTATTTGATGGGCATCGCTCAAACAGAAAGAACTTGTGGAAAGAATTGTACTGTCCTTGATCCTCTGTCGTCGATAAATACGCTCATACATGTGGACTCTGCAGTATTTGAGAAGTCCTGAGTCATCTGTCCAGCTCGATCCCGTCTCGATTGCACACTGGCTGCGCACAGACCCCCTGCAGGTGTCGGTCAATGCCTGTGTCTGTCTACAACTGTAGGGTGCCCATCTGGCACCGTCTGCCAGTGTCCGCTGCTCTGACCCTCCCGCAACCTTGCTCAATTTGTGTTGCCAAGCGTTCCACCGAGAGAGCCGGCATGGCACTTGCTAAAAAGCCATCACCGAGCCCACTTCCCGCCACCGCCGTCTAGTGCGTGCCGCACCGCGCGCGTGCGCGGTACAGCAGCGCGCGCTGCTGTCAGTCACCGGTCCATCGGTGGGAAAATCCGTGCGGCCACGGTGAGCAGACAGATGGCTGTCGCGTGCTGTTTGGTCAGGGACCGTTTTGGATTCCAGATTTTCGTCGGCCTCGCTCGCTCTGGTGCGTGGGGGAAAGGGTCCTACAGCGTGCCCGTCATGCTGTCGGTTCCTCTCACGGCGTGGGCCGCCCACGTTGGGCCTCTGACCAAGCAGATCCTCGTGGCCCGTCGCGGCTTGCACCAGTAGGAGTAGGGTGTGTATAGCGCGCTGCGAGTGTGGCAGGGGGGCGTGGTCTGGACTGTAGGGATATCGCCAACCGCTAACCGCTGTCGCGTACCTGCATCAGGGGATGCAGTGCGGGCCTTTGCACCCTCGCGCGGGTTGTTGGTTGCCAAGCGGCGCTTTGCAGCGCGTCGGCGGTGCATCGCCCGCGGGTGAGCGCTGCCGTCTGCCAGCTCTTGGCGCGAAGCCGCTGGCGCGCCCGTTTTTTGTTTAGTGTCGAGTTCGTCAGCGGCACGGTGTGACGCGGTCACCGCGCGGTCACTCCTCCGCCACCCGAACCCATCTGCCTGCGCATGCCTTCATGCCCTTGCTTTGCCGACGCACCCATCATTGAGTCGCTGTCGTCGGCCGAGTGAAGCGCCCGGACCTTTGTTTGTTTTTCACTCTCACGTTGCATGTGAGGGACGGATGACACCAACGCTTCCTGTGCTTGTATCTCTTTTTTGTTTTGAGAGGGCACCCCTTTTCTACCATGGCGGACGGTGCGCCATCAACGCCGCCTCGCCTTGCTTCCTCCCATCCCCAACCGTCGTGCGCCTTTCCCTCCTCCTCGGGCGACGTGGTCCCCCACCCCCTCCCCCCCCTGACCAAGCAGCAGACGGTTGACCGCCTCCTCGCCGCCAAGGCCCAGTCGGGCAAGACGCTGAGCACGATTGCGGACGAAGCGAACATCACCAACGCCTACTGCGGGCAGCTCTTCCTCCGGCAAACGCCCCTCTTGTCGGCCAACGTGGCCAAGCGCCTGCGCGCAGCCGTGCCGGCGCTCACGGCCGAAGATGTGGCGCGGATGAGGGTCATCCCCGAGCGCCGCACCGCCGAGCCGCCGGCGGCGGTGACGCTCGAGCCCGTCGCGCGGCGGCTGCACGAGATTGTCGGCCAATACGCCGAGACGGTCAAGATGCTCGTGCAGGAGCAGCTTGGCGACGGCGTCATGTCGGCCGAAGATTTCTGTATGGAATTTGAAAAGGTCGAGGGCGCCTCGGGGGAGGACCGCGTGATGATCACCTTTGACGGCTGCTTTGTGCCGATCACCGAGCAAGTAATTCCCGACAGCTCGTCTGGGTCCGACTCGTTCCGCTCCCTGTCGGGCGTGCCGCTGCCAGCGTCAGAGGGGGAGGGGGCGGCGGCCGCGGCGGCGGCGCCGGCGGCGCCGGCGGCAGGAGCGGCGGCAGGAGGATCGCCCGGGGGAGGGGGGGACGAGGGTGCCACTGGTGTCGGCGGCCATGGCAGCTCCGTGACGTGCGGGCGGGCGGGGAGCGGCGGCCGGCGGCAGCGGCGGCGGCCGTCCCCACCGCCCCCCCCACCCTCTGGGCTGGGTGCTGGCTTTGACTCTGAGGCGGCGGCCTCCTCTGCCGACTCCGTGTCGGGTTCGGACGCGGGCTTGTCCGACTCGGGGGACAGCCGTGACGACCGCCACTCGTCGGGGTGGTCCGCGTCGGGGGCGTCGGAGGGGCGGGGGGGGGAGGGCGCGCCGGGTGTCGGCTTGCCCAAATCGAGCGGCTCGGGCTCGTGGACGGCGTCGTCTGCTGCGGCTGGGGAGGGGGGGAGTGACGGGGACGATGGCGGCGGCGGCGGCGGCGGGCGTGCCGGCTTGACTCGGCGGGACGTGCGGGCGGGGCCGCCGTCGACGGCGGGCAGCAGCCAATACTCGTCGGGCGCGTCGGGCTCTCACACGCCCTCGTCACCCTCCCGACGCGACGCGGCGGTCAGTCATAGCGGCAGCGGCGGCAGCGGCGGCAGCGGCGGCAGCGGCGGCAGCGGCAGCAGCGGCAGCAGCGGCAGCAGCGGCGGCAGCGGCAGCAGCGGCGGCAGCGGCGGCAGCGGCGGCAGCGGCGGCAGCGGTGGCAGCGGCGGCATGTCCCCCCCGGGCAGGTCCACCCGCGGCGGTTGGAGCGCGGGGCGGCGGAGCTCGGCCGGCAGCGCTCGCTCGCGGGCGTCCCCCTCGGCGGGGAGCGCCGGCGGCAGCACCCGCCCGTCGGTCGGCTCGGCGGGGGGGGAGAGTGGCGCCACCGGCGTCACCCCCCCGCCGCCACCGCCGGCCACCGCGCCGCCCCCCGGCCGCCGCCCGTCGCCGGCGTCGGCCCCTGGTAGCGGTTCCCTGTCGGCCACTGGCCGGCGGTCACCGTCGGGGGGCTCTCGGGCGGCGAGCGCGGTGGCGTCAGAGACGGCGGGCGGCGACGTGGGGGGGCTCGCGCCAGCGGGGGACGCGCCGACCACCCGCGTGTTGCCAGGCTTTGACGCCGCGCAGCCGGCGGCGGACGCGACCGTCGATGGGAGGGAGGGCGGCGGGTTCCCGCCGCCCGCCCTGCGGAGCCGCCCCTCATCGGCGGGGTCGGCCGGCTCGGCCGACCGCCAGCTGTCGGGGGATGACGGTCGGGCGGCCATGGCCCCGACTGCCGAGGACCTGCTGCCGCGGTACGACGCGTCCCAAGCATTGCCGTCGGACGATGGCGTGAGCACGCTCGAGTCGGGGCGGTGCCGCTCCCTCGCCCCGTCGACGGTGCCGTCGGTGCCGCCGTCGACCACGTCGGCGCGGCGGTCCGAGCAGTCGGGGTGGTCCCGGCTTGAGGGTGGCCTGCCGCCCAGCGGGCCGGCCGCCGCCGCTGCCGCCGCCGCCGCCGCCGCTGCGGCGGCCGCAGCGTCGACCAGTGACCGGCCGTCGGACGACGGCGGGCCGCTGGTGGGCCCGACCGAGTCACCACGACGGTCCGACCGGGGGTCTGCCGACTCGGATGGTCGGTGGACGGGGCCTGCGGCGGGCGCCGCGGGCGCCGCTCGCACCCCGTCGGTGACCTCGTCGGGGCGGCTGGAGGAGGGGGAGGGCAGCGGCGGCCCGCCCCAACGGCGCCGCCCGTCGCACGCCGGCCCGTCGCCGCCGCCCAGCGACGGCCGCAGCGACATGGAGGGGCGGCCGAGCTGGCAACACCCGCTCGTGTCGGTGGGCGAGCTGCACGCCCCCACCCCCACCCCCCCGTTCGGCGCTCAAGAGTCGCCCTTTGGCCACCGCCTCGACGACGACGGCGGGCCGTCGCGCGACGACCGCCCGCTGCTGGAGCAGGTGGCCGATCGCTTGTCCCACCTGTACGACCCGCGGTATGGTCCGCCCGAGGGGGAGGGCGCCGCCGGCTCGTCCAGGACGCCTTCGAGCGTCGGGCGGAGCCGCCGCACGCACTTGAGCGGCGGCAGCTGGGAGGATGACGACGCGTCGGCCGGCGAGGCCGACACGTACGTCGGCGGTGACGGGCGCCGCCACCGGCGCCGGCGCAGCGACGAGTTGGAGTCGCCCGGAGTGGACGCCAATATCAACCCCGAGCCGCCACACCGCCACCACCGTCGCCGCCCGAGCGGGCCGAGTGCCGGCCGTGGTGACCTGTCGGATGACGGTTGGCGCAGCGGGGACGCGTCGCCAGCCCGCCGTCGCCACAGCCGCGACAGCCGCCACCGGCCATTGTCGACCGCGGCTCGGTCCGGCGATGAGGACAGCCGCAGCGGCAGCGGCCGCCGGCGGGACAGCGGCGGTGACGGACACCGCCGGCACGACCGCCGACGTCTGTCGCCGTCTGTGTCGCCGTTGGATGATGGGAGCGGACGCGGCGGCCGCCGCCGCCGTGTGCGTCGCCGCCCTAGCGGCGGTGGCGAGCCGTCCTACGAGTCGTGGTCGTGGGACGACGACTATAGTGACGGCGATTATCGGTCGGATGACGGCCGTCGCGGTCGCCACGGCAGGCGGCGTGACCGCCCCATCCGACGTGAGCTGTCGGCCGACTCACCACGGGACGACGACGTCGAGGCTGGTGGTGCGCCGCGGCGGCGGGACAGCGGGCGCAGCCACCACAGCAGCGGCCTCGGCGGGTCGGGGCGTTCCGACTGGTCACTGGGCGCCTCTGGGATCGCCGCCGACGCGGGCGGGGGGGGCCGGGAGAGCCCCCGTAGCGGCCAAAGCCGCCGCAGCGACGGACCAGCAGCGGCAGCGTGGGGAGGGCGCGCGTCTGGCGACGGCCGTGGCTCGCTCGACGAGGACGAGGAGGGGCTGGAGGCCCGTCGGCGTCCGCGCCCGTCCCGCCAAGACTTGTCGGTGGACGGCTCTGTGGTCGCCGGCGATGGCGGGGAGCACTCGGAGCGCCGCAGCGGGCGGGACGACGGGGACGAGGGGGGACTGGCGGCGGTGGCGGGGCCATTGTTGGGCGGCCTCCCCGGCCGCTCGCGCTCTCACTCACGTGCGTCGACCCGTTCCCACCCTCGCTCACACGAGTCCACCCGCTCCCGCCCTCGCTCGCGGTCGCGGTCGCGGTCGCGATCGCGTTCTCGCTCTCGCTCGCGGTCGGGTTCGGGCCCCTCGTCTCGCGTCCCTTCCCCACCGCGCTCCCGCTCTGCTTCGCGTTCCCGCTCCCGCACCCCTCCCCGGTCGGACGATGGTTTCCAGCTGGGTGACAATCAGAGCCGCAGCGACGCTCGTCGCAGTCGCTCTAGCCTCGACGGCGGCGGGCGGGCCTCCTCGCGCGGGTCTGTCTCGGAAGGCGGCTCCCGCGGGAAGAGCGGCTCGCGCCGCCGCCTCGGCCGCCGTCACGGTAGCCGCGACAGCGACGGGCCGTCGTCGGCGCGGGCGTCGGGCTCAGAGGACGGCTCCCACCGTGGCCGTCGTCGCAGTCCAAGCCACAGCCGCAGCCGCAGCCGCAGCCGCAGCCGAGACAGCCATGGGCGGCGGGCGTCTGCGTCCGGGGACGACTCGCGCCGGCAGAGCGGCTTGGGGCTGGCATCTCGCTCAGACGATGGGTCGCGGCGGGGCAGTATCTTGCTCGACCTGTTTCGGCGCGGCGACGACGACTCGCGCATCGGTGATCTCTCCCAAAGCGACGGCGACTCACGGCAGGGTGGCGGTTTCAGCGGCCACTTGGGCCACGACGACAAGAAGTCTGGCAGAGACGACGACGCTCGGCGGGAGAAGCGCCGGCGTCGGGACAGCAGCCCCAGCCGCAGCCGCAGCCGCAGCCATAGCCGCAGCCATAGCCGCCGCCGTCGCCGCCACCACAGCCGCGACAGCCACGGGCGGCGTGCTAGGTCGGACGACGGCTCCCGTCACGGGGACAGCTTGCTCGGCCTCTTTGGTCGCGATAACGACGACTCCCGTGGAAAAAATGACGCCCGACGGGAGCGGCGCCGGCGCCATGAACGCCGGCACCGTGAGCACCGCCGCCATCACCGCCGCAGCCGGTCGCCAAGGCGGTCGTCCGAGACCTACTCTAGCTCCTACAGCGGGGATGCGTTGAGCCGCCTCTTTTGGTCCGGTGACGGCTCGAGCAGCGACGGCGAGTCTTGGTGGAGTGAAGACCGCCGCCACGAACGCCGCCCCCGTCGTCATCCCGGCCGCAGTCACGGTCACGGCCGCAGTCGCGGTCGCGGCCGACGGCGGCCACCGAGTCGGTCTGACTCTGGCGGGCCCCGTCGGAGTGACGACCGCCGCCGCTCGCGGCGGCAGAGTCCACGTCGCCGCAGCCGCAGCCGGGACAGCGACTCGCGCGGGCGGAGCTCTGACCGGGAAGCGCACCGCGCGAGTCGCATGCGCCGTCTGGTTGGACTCGGGGACCAGCACAAGCACGGCAACGACCATTCCCGAAGCGACGACGGCTCCCGTCGGGGTCGCGGGCGGCTCGGCGGCCTCTTTGGCCGCGGGGACGGCTCTGGGAGCGAAACGAGCTTGGCGCGGGAGCGCCGTCACAGCCGTGAGCGTCACGACCGCAGCCGTGAGCGCCGCGACCGCAGCCGTCGCCACAGCCGTGAGCGCTGGAAGCGGCAACATCGCGAGGAGCGCCGGCGCCGGCGCCGCGACCGTAGTGCGCGGCGGCACCGCCGCCACCGCAGCCACGAACGGAGGAAGCGGCGGAAGTCGTTGGAGCGCCGCTCGGATGGCGACTCTGGCCGGGGGGGCAGGCGGCTCAGTGGTCTCTTTGGCCGCAATGACGGCGGCTCGGGGCGTGACGATGGCGGCTCGGGCCGTGATGACGCTCGGCGGGGAGGCGGTTTGTTCAGCGGCCTTTTTGGCCACGCCTCCGGTGATGCGGACCGCCATGACCGCCGCCGCGACGACAGCCGCGGTCGCCACCGTGTGCGTAGCCGCAGTCGTAGCCGGGACCGGCGGCGGTCATCGGACGGGTCCCGGTCGGACAGCGGCACCCGCCGCGGGGGGGGAATGTTGAGCCTCCTCTTTGGTCGCGGTGACGGCGACACCGAGAGCGGCGACGGCTCTGACCGGAGCGGCCGCGGTCGTGGGCGCCATCGTAGCGGCAGCGGCGGCCGGGACCGGCGGCGGTCGTCGGACGGGTCTCGGTCAGACAGCGGCACGCGTCGCGGGGGGGGTAGGTTGAGCCGCCTCTTTGGCCGCGCGGACAAGGACGCGAAGAGCGGCGACGAAGCCGGCCCGAGCGGCCGCAGGCGCCAGCGCCGACCGAGTGGTCGCCGGCGAAGCCAAAGCCGAGACAGTGAGCGTTCGGCGTGGACGTCTGGGTCGGTCGTCGACGCGCAGCGGCCGAGCGGCTCGGGCCAACTCTTGGGGCGCGACAAGGACGCGTCGGGCAGCGACGACGGCGCGCGCCCGAGTGGCCGCCGGCGCAGCCGCAGCCGGGCCAGTGAGCGGTCGGCGCGGGCGTCCGGGTCGGACGGCGACGCGCAGCGGCCGAGTGGCGTGGGCCGCCTCTTTGGGCGCGACCAAGACGCATCGGGCAGCGACGGCGGCCCGCGTCCGAGTGGCCGTCGCCGTCGCCGCCGTGACCACAGTCGGGATGGCGACCGACGGCGGCCGTCTGGTGGGACTTTGGCATCAGACGACGGCGCCCGTCGTGGACATGGGGTGAGCCGCCCCTTGGGCCGCAGCGACAATGACGACTCGCGCCGCGGCGACTCCCACAGCGGGGACGAGTCGCGGCGGGGTGGCGGCGGTTTGGGCGGCGTCTTTGGCCGCCGCGATGAGGAGGACTCGCGCCGTGGTGGGAGCGACTCCCACAGCGGGGACGAGTCGCGGCGGGGCGGTGTCGGGATGAGTCACTTCTTTGGCGGCCATGACGAGTCTCGCCGCGATGACGACTCGCGCGTGGACGGCGGCGCTCGGCAGAGCGGTCGGCGCCGCCGACACCGCCATCGTACCCGGCCCGGCAGCCACGACGATGACGGGCGCGCGTCGGAGCGGGCTTCTGGGTCTCACGGCGAGTCACGGCGAGGCGGCGGCGGCGGCTTGGGCCACATGTTTGCAAGCGCCGATGCCGATGCCCGTCGTGACGGCGACTCCCTCCGTGAGGACGACTCCCGCCGTGAGGACGACTCTCGGGGCGGTGGCAGATCCCGCCTCGGCAGCTTGTTCGACCTCTTCAACGGGCGCGACGACGCCCCTGATGACGGCTCCCGCCACCGCGGCGACGACGGCGACGGCTCGCGGCGGGACGATACGTCCCGCCACGACGTGGATGACGCCGACCGCCCTGCCGGCGGGCGTCGCCATTCCCGCCGTCGCCATCGCCGCCGCGACAGCGCCACTCCGCCGTCGGCAGACGCATCCCCCTTCGACGATGATGGGCGGTCGGAAGGGCTGAGCGGGCGCAGCAGCCGCGAGAGCCTCCCGTTTCACGCCGCCCCTTTGGCCGACGCGCGGCGCCCGAGCGGCCGCGGTGATGGCGGCAGCACCGGGACCGCCTCGACGGGGCCGGCGACGCCGTCTGAGGGCGGCGGCTCGGCCAACGGCGGCACGGCTGGTGGCCGTCGCCCCGGCCGGCCGCCGAGCGGCGCCCGCCCGTCGAGTGCGTTGCGGGAAGAGGTTAAGCGGCGGCACAAGGCCGCCGCCGCCGCGGGCGGGGGTGGGGGCGCCCGGCCGACGGCGGGCGGGGCGTCGGGCCGCCGGCCGCCGACGCGGCGCGATGAGGTTGTTGGCGGGGAGGAGGCGGACTTTGAGGGTGCAACCGGCGCGGCGTCGGCGTCCAGCCGTGGCAGCGACGTTGGCGCGGCCAGCGGGGGGGGCTTGGACGCGGCCGGCGGCAGCGGCGGCGGCGGCGGCGGCAGCGGTGGCGGCGGCGGCGATGACAGCGTCAAGCGCAAGCTCAGCACTTCGGCCGCGCCGACGCCGGCAGCGGTGGCTGGCGGGCGGGGGCGGCCCGAGGCGGCTTCTGCAGAAGGCGGCAGCGAGTTTGAGCTGGCGCGCCGGGACTCTGGCGAAGAGCGCTCCTTCTCTTTTGGCACCGACGTGGCCACCACTCCTGCTAATGGCGCGACCACGCCCTCGGGCAGCCGCCCGTCGGATGCTGCTGGCGGTCCGCCCCGTCCACTCGACGGCGCAGACGAGCCGCCGCCGCGATCGTCCACCGCCGACAGCTACGCGCTCGAAGCGCAGCGGCGGGCCGCGCAGCTGGCGGCCGAGATGGAGCAGGACCGGCGGGGCGACGCGGCGGGCGGCCACGTGTCGCCCGCCGCCTCGCTGGACGGGTCGGGCACAGCGGCCAGCTCTGACCTGTACGACTCGTACTTGTACGACTCGGGGTCGATGGGCGACACGGTGACACCGTCCGAGAGCGTCGGCTCATCGCGGCGGCGGCGGAGCTCCGCCTCGCGGCGTTCGGGGGCGGCGGGGGGGGTGGCGGGCGGTCCCGTCGGCCCCCTGTCGCTGACCGCCGAGCAGGCGGCGGAGGAGCAGCGGCAGCAGGTGGACCACACCTCGTGGCAGCAGCGCTACCTCGCCATGCACCGGCAGGAGGTGCAAGCCGAGGAGGAGCGCCTGCAGCGGCTGCAGCTGGAGATCCCCCTTGCAGGCCGGTACGAGTTTGAGACGGACGCCCTGCCGGCCGTGTCGGTCTCCCCGCCGCCGTCGTTTTATTCCGACTCGGCCGCCACCGAGTCGGTCGACTCGCGGCGGCTGCGGCCGACCGAGACGCTCGTGCCGGGCGGCGGGCGGGCGCGGCCCCTGCCCCTGTCGCCCGTGGCGGAGCGCCCCGCCGAGTCGGTCGCCGACGCGGGCGCCGCCGACGCGGTCGACGCGGGCGGCCGCAGCGGCAGTTATTCGGGCACCGGCAGCGACAGTTATACGGTCACGGGCAGCGGCAGTTACACGGGCACTGGCAGCTACACGGTTTCGGACACCGCGTCGTCACGTCCGAGCGTCGGCACCGCGCCGTCGCGTCCGAGCGCCGGCACCGCGCCGTCGCGTCCGAGCGGTAGCCGCCGCCACCACCGCCACAGGCGCCACGGGCGGCCGGCCGGCGGCTCGTCCCGGCACTCCCGCACGTCGGCCGCGGACGGCGCGGTGCCGCCAACGGCGCCGTCGCCCGCCGCGGCGGCGCCGCCCCCGCGCCCGCCGTCGCTGGTGCCGACCGCACGGCCGGTGACGCCGAGCACGAGCGGCGACGGCAGTGCGGTGCGGTCCGTGTCGCCGACCACGGCCGCGCCGCCGTCCGTCGAGCTGTTCACTGGCGACACGCGGCCGCCCACGCCGGCGCGCCCGTCGCCGGCGGGCACTGTCGGCGTCGACGGCGCGTCGGCGCGCCCCGGCGATCGGCCCGCGCCGCGCCCCTTTTCGTCGACCGTGGCGGCGGGCCGCCCCGCCGACGGCGCGCCGCGGCCGGCCCCCGCCGCGCCGTCAATGCAGTCGGCGGGCTCGTCTGCGTGGGCGGCCGGGCGGCCGGTCAAGCCCCCCCCGCGCCCCCCGTTTGGGACGTCGAGCGCGGGCGACGATGGGGAGTCGGTGCGGCACGGCGGCGCGGCGCCCTCCCCGCCCCCGTCGGTCGGCCACGCCGCGTGGGCGCCCCCGTCGACGGGGGCGGGGGGGGTCGACGTGCCGCCGCCGCCGCTGCCGGCCGGCGGGGCGTCGACGCCCACCGCGGGGGGGCGGCCGTCGCGGCCCGTGTCGGTCGGCCCGCCGCCGTCGCCGCCCGCCGCCGGCGGGCCGCCGGCGGTCGCTGTCCCGGCGGCAGCCGGGGGGGCGTCGCCGCCCGCCGGTGCGGCGCGGCCGCCGCGGCCCGCGTCGGTCGGGTCGCCGCCGGCGGTGCCCGCCGCCGGCGGTCCGCTGACGCGCCGCCCGTCGCGCCCGTCGAGTGTGTCGTCGGGCGCGTCGCGGCAGGCGTTTTTGCAACGCTTTTCGGGCGTCGCTGCTGCTGGCTCCGACGGGGGGCGGGCCACCCCGGGCGGCGCGACTGGGGCGGCCCACCGGCTCGCGTCGCGGACGCCGTCGCGGCGGTCGAGCGTCGGGTCGGGCGGCGCGTCGGCGGCGTCCGCCGCCTCGGCGCGGACGGGTGACCTGGCCGCGCCCGCGGCGGCCGAGGCGGCCGTGGTGGGCGACGAGGCGGCTGAGGGCGGCGCCGCTTCCCAGCGGCCCCCGCTCGCCCCGCCCACCGCGGGGGGGGAGGGGGGCTCGGCGGGGAGCGCGCGCAGCGCGGGGCGCCGCCCCGCGTCGGACGGCTCTCGCGTGTCCGCAACGGCGTCGACGGCCCGCCGCGAGCGGCGGCCGAGCCGCCCGCCGTCGGGCGGCGTGGCGCCCCCGCCGTCGGCCGCTGCGGCGAGCGTCGGTCGCCCGGCGGGCTTGGCGTCTGACGGCGGCGGCAGCACGGCGGGGTCACGAGGCACCCCCCCCTCC
>ENA-ORXR01003304-ORXR01003304.1-marine-metagenome-genome-assembly--contig:-NODE-3304-length-14530-cov-4.836505_pt1 | contig 14530 bp, 12 predicted proteins | sample MGYA00237866_ERZ511479 | MGnify/ENA metagenome assembly ERZ511479 | reverse complement strand
TGCGCATAAGCAGGTGCGGCAAAACCCGCGACCATCATGCCCGTGATCACTGTGGACCCAAGCAGATATTTTTTAATTGTTTCGTTCATGAAAAACCCCTTCGAACTGGCTTTATTTATATTGAGTGCAATAGCACATTTACCCCAAGCAGGACTCAGGGCGTTGGTTGGAGCATTACATTCATGTCAGATAGGGTTCAAGCCAGATTCTCAAGAAAAAGTGAGACGCTTGTGATTTGAACAATAATGTGACAAAAATGACACATCTCTGACGTCAGGCGTCTCAAAGAAGTCTAAACTGGGCAGATTGCCGCAAAACAGTTTTGAAACGAGTTTAAGCTTTGGGTGTCACCTGCCTTATTTTGGGGCACATTCACGGGCCATATTCAGCGGCACAAACCTAATCGATTGTCGCACCATCAACCCGATTAGGGTTAGTTTCAATATCTTCGATAATGACAAAGCCTTGTGTGCGTCCAGAAAAGCCACCTCGCCTGCGAATTATCTCTTGTTTTTGACCTACTTCATTTAATAGCCGTGCTGTCGCCGGTGACAAATTACCACCGCCTTGGATATACGGACCTGAAGCTTTTCGATACCCTCCGGACAAGTCGGCAATCTTTGTTTCGTAACGATCGAACTCAAATGGTTTTTCTGCGCCTAATTCTACCAACGCTTCACCCTCAGCATATTGCCTGAGATGGCTCTCTATATCTGTTGGCCAATCCTTAAAATAAAATGACTTCGCCTCATCATAAACCTTGGATACCCTCCTAGCCTTTCTGCTCTCGTGAAATCCTCGAAGGGAATTCACGAACTCATTCGCATTTCCGTTGAGGCGATATTCCAAATTACTTGCCGTGAAGGCGAAACGCAGCATGCGGGGACTACCAATATCACCCCGAAAGAATCCGTATATAACAACTGGATTTGTCCAGTTAGAAAACACAATATCTTCCCTAATGTTTCTAAGCGATAATTGCTTACCTCGTATTTCAATAAACTTGAGGTCATCAAGCAAGACTTGAGAGTCTTCTGCACGGACTAACAATGTGGAAGGCATATCCTCTGGATAATGTTTTGCAATCTGTTCAATCATCGCAACATTGTGCAAATTGAACCAAAAAGACAATTGCTCGTCTCTAGATAGGCGGCTAATGTCAAGTTGATTAGCGATATTGACGAGGTCTTCTCGATACTCTGTCAAGGCACCCCTGTAATTATCGTTTAAATAGCCAAAGGCGACACGACTTCCTTCCAAACGATAAGGGGACGTATGGCCAGACACGATTCTGGTTCCTGTGCTCAGCTGTGGGCGCGTAGACCGTATTCGCGAGGACATACCAAAATCCACGACAATATTCCCAAGGATGTCATCCCAAACCTGGTAATCCATGCGGCGCATATCTGTGCGTGGTTTAGGCTTGAAGATGTCAAATGAAGACATAAATGTTGGCGTTTGCGCAGCGCCGCCAGAGGCATTGACGGACACCATTCCGAATTGGTTTTGTGCTTGGGCAGGCATCACAGCCAAGGTCAATAAAGAGATTATAACACCAGACGCTGACCTTAAATACCAATTTTTCATTTACCAACGTCCCAACATCTCTATTTCAAAATCGTTCTATGACTAACATACTAATTATCGTTAATCAATAAATCCTATAAATCATATCAGCAAAAAAAAACGAGCCAAACGGCTCGTTTAAACTGAAATTTCTGGCGAAGCCTATAACCCTCCGGGCCCGCAATCATTTTTCAGAAAGCTAATCATCCGCGGATAGGCCTTCATTTTATGGTCATAAAATAGCGTATTCGAGAAATGGTCAGCATTCTTAAGCTCAATATATTCAAAGGTCTTCCCGTATTTCTCGAGCTCTTTGACATATTTTTTAGAGTGGGATGGCGGAACACGCTGATCAACAGTACCGTGGATTACAAGCATTGGCACATTGACCGCGCTAGCTTCTTTGATTGGGCTAATAGAACCATCCCAGAACGGAACTTGCTCAATGCGGCCACGACCATCGATATCATCACGATAGTAATTAACCTGCTGGTTATTATCCGCCACAGCCGCGCCAGCAATGACGCACTGATAGATATTGGGTGTTCGAGCGGCTGCAATGAGAGCCGCATAGCCACCATAGGACCAGCCAAACATCGCGACACGATCAGCACTAACTTCGCCTTTCGCGATGAGGTGCTTCACGCCATCATCCTTATCGTCTTGCATTTTTTTACCGCCCTCACCGCCATTGATGAACGCTGTTTTATAAAAATCCAAACCATATCCTTGTGAACCACGATATTGCGGCTGCAATACCATGTATCCGTTATTTGCAAGCATTTGCGCCCAGTCATCATAAATAACGACTTCATTGATGAACGGCCCACCGTGAGGCATGACGATCAAAGGGTAAGGCCCAGGGCCATTTGGACGTGTCAAATATCCCGGAATTTTCTTACCATCCCGTGCTGTATATTCAATATATTCTACACTTGCCAAGTCTTTTGCGGTCAGTAGCGGATTTATGCCACCAAGTTTTGACACTTTACCGTCACGATATAGGTAAAATGTACCTGGATCTTTCGGGCCTCTGTTTTGAACAACCATAGTCTTACCATCACGAGACATGCTACCAATTGTGACATAATCAGCATTTGGCAAACTCGCCTTAAACTGCTTAATCATCGCCTCTTCTCGGGCATCAAAGTATTTACGGTGCCGTGTTTCCTTATTGTAACTTACACCTGTCATTTTCGATGGATTTTCCCAACCATTCGCAGGACGCAAAGTACCAACCAAATCAACATCATCTCGACGATAAACAAGGTCTTCAAACGATTTGGTTTTTAAATTATATTTCCATAGACCCGCTTTGTCATTGCCGTTCGTTGCAATCACATAAATACGGTCATCATCACCTTCTACAAGGCCACCATAATTAAAAGTTTCAAAACTGTCTTCGTGCTGACGATGATATTCTTTCCACTCAGACCCTCCTCTTTCGCGGTAATATGAAACAAACTCTTGGCTTCCCATGTCAAATTTACTGGCGAAACGGGGGTTACCGTATTCATCGAAGCGAACACGGCCAACCTTATCATTACCTTTTAGGACCAGTGTTTTAGTGCCTTTTTTGACATTGTATTTGTAAAAACTTGGTGCGCGGCGGCTTTCTGAGCGGTCAAAATATGCGTAACGCACTAAGACGTGATCAGGATCATGAACTAGAGGGCTTGCAAGGCCGAGTGAGAACTGATCATCATTAAGTTCTTTGAATTTTTTACTGTCCATAGAGAACAGAGCAATTTTGGATTTAAACGCACCTTGGTTAAAACCCTTAATGCGCTTACTGACCTGTTGATTGAAAGAAACAACCATTTCCTCGTCACCAATCCATTGAAACCCTTGCAGACGCATTTTCTTTGCGCCAACACGATAAGGCTTCTTAGTGAGGTTAGAGGCTTCAAATACCTCTATGATATTATCGCCTTTTTGGCTGGTCGCTTTAATAAAGGCGACGTATTTACCATTTGGCGATACAGAGACATTACTCATGAAATCAGGGGCAGCCCAATATTCCATAGGGACTGGGGCGTTGGCAGCCATAGCCGTGGCTGGAAGTGCCGTTACAGCAGCAGTTCCCAGGATAGCAATACAAGACAAAAGTAACTTACGCATAAAATCTCCTTAGATCTTTGTTTATATTTATTGTTATACGATAAAGCACAAAAAAAAGCCCATGGCAAACGCCATGGGCTAGTGATTACAGTTATGCCACAGTCACGTTACCGTGAGACAGCCATGCTGTCGTCGGCTAGAAGCCTTTACGCAATTGGATGAAGAATTTACGGCCTTCAATATCATAACCGTTACCAATAACAGAGTTGGCAACAGAAGTGACCTCATCGCTATCCACTTTTGGTGGGTTGCGGTCAAAGATATTAGAAACCGACAATGTAACGCCCCAATTTTGGTCATCATCATTATAGCTGATACCTGCATTGTGAACAAAGTAGTCACCCGCAAAACCAACGTCACGACAATTCACATCACCGATGAATGGACCACCACACGTATCAGAGAACGTGTCTGCGATACCATTATCTGTTGTATCAATACCGAAAGCATTGGAGAACTCGTCAACAAAGTCTTCATCTTGGCTTACCCCAGCGACATAACGTGTACCCCATGAGAAAGAAAAGTCATCATATGCGAGGCGATGTGATAGGCTACCACTCCAGTCAGGGAAGCCGAATTCGCCTTCATCATTGTCTTCCGTTGGCGTACCATCATTGCCCACAAACAGGTTTCTAACTTCGAGAATGTTATTCGCACGAGCATTCGCAGTATAATTGAAATTGCGATCGAACAATGTAAACTCTTTACCGAAACGGGCATTGACATCAATGCCGCGGACTTGGTCTTCGTTTAAGTTAATGAAACCTTGGTTTACGCCGTCAAGTATCTGATCCGTATCACGTGAAATACGCGAACAGAAAGGACTAACACCATCACGTTCATTAACATAACAATCATTAATGATGAACTGAGCAGATGGCGTCACAACAGAATTTGTCACTTCAATATCATAATATGTTGCACCAAAGCTTAAATCAAATGCATCTGTAAAAGGTTGCTCAAAAGAGAAGCCAGCTGTTAAAGATGTCGATTCCTCTGGCTCAAGATCAAGTGAACCTGTTGTTGAAACTTCTGTAGAGAAAGTATTGCCTCCGCCAATATTCAATGAAAATGGATCTAGGCCATCAGCCTGACAACGCGCAATTGTGTCAGCATCACGTGTTTCAAGTGTAGGATCATAAACATTATCCCCAGTTGGATCATTCAAGTCAGGCCTTGTCGCTCCGATAGGCACAACACAGGGGTCAGTCAAGTTTAAGAAACCTGTTTGTGGTTGCAGGAAGTTTTCACGCAAATTTGGAGACCGGAAAGATGTACCATAGCTCGCTTTAAGCAGTAAGCTATCAAATGGGCGCCAGCCGACTTTCCCGGAGTAGGTCGCCTCACTACCGTAAAATTCGTCATCGAGAACACGACCAGAGAGGTTTACATCAAGTTGTTGGAAAAGCGTCTTCCCAGCAATGATGGGAATGTCAACCTCCGCATAGGCAGACTTAACAGATTTTGTACCATCAGCACCACCATCAGAGAAGAAACCAAAGAATAATCCGTCGCGCGCCACTTCATCGGGAGTCGATTCGATGTCATCTTTTTGATATTCCACACCAACCACAGCGTTAATCTTACCAGCTGGAACTTCAGCAACTGTACCGGATATAAAACTAGACACAACATATTGTGTATACTGAGTATCAAAACGACGATCATCGAACAAATAATTACGTTCAGCTGCAGATCCCAATTCACCCGCAACGTTCTCAAATAGAGACGGTGCAAATAAGTTTACGGGCACACAACCCGCAACAACATCACGGCGTACAGTAGTTCCGGGTGCAGCTGTACATGGTGCCAATCCAGGGATTGGGGCACCTGTTTCAATATCATTACCAAGTGAAAAATTCAAACGGTCTTGACGAATACCTGGACGGTTAGATGTACCGTTAGATATAGACCAGGTGAAAGATGACTCAAAAGTCCAATCGGAAAATTCGCCAAAGTTCATGAAAGGAAGATCACCGCGGAAACCCGTAACAAGACGTGTATTTTCAATCACGATTTCTGTATTGGAACGGTCACCGTTAATACCAACAACAGGCCGTACATCCACCGGACCAACTAAATCATTCGCTCCTAAGCCGAAGAGGAAAGGTGTACAGGCCTCATTATCGAAAAGTCCGCCGGCAAATGTCGCACAAATACGTGCATCACGTTCGTCACCGTCACGGTTAGGGTCACGATCACGTTGATACGTATTCCAACGCTGAACGAACGCATCATCAAAGTTAACTCCGCTGGATCCGCAATCCGTGCCGTTCACTCCACACGGGTTAAATGGATTATCAGCACCAACAAATGGGAATAGTTGGAAAGTACCGCTATCGATGCTTGATTCTGCGCGAGAGTAAAGAACTTCGAAGAAAGGCGTGATATTTGCTTCACCTTCTAATGTGTACTCACCAAACGCCATCAAATTCATGCGCTTCTGTTCTGGAATTAGGTCTTGGTTCGGATCAGCGCCGTTTAGGGCAAACTGGTTGAAGTCAAAATCTTGAATGCCATCACCATTTCCATCAATAGGAACGCCCGATATCGTTTGATCTACATAGTTAGGAATACCAATGTTTGATCCATCAGCATTATAATATATTGAACCAAAGGTGTTGCCCAGCTCTATAATGCGTCCTGCGATCCGCGTTGCTTTACACTCACTGGCCGGGAACGCTTGAAAATCACCGCCGAACCATTCGTTGTAACGAATTTCATTGAAGCGGTCGAGTGTACGTATTTCGCCATTTTCGTCGATTTCATAGTGACTATCACAACCTGCAAGGTAATCACGGTCAACAAGCTTGATCGCGTCACGGTAGTCATATTCCGCGCCAACACCGATAAAGCCGCGGTCAAAGTTTTTACCCCATGAACCCGCGAGGTTATAATCTTGTCCGCCGCTTTGTTCGGCCGGGTTATAAGTTGCGGCTACGTCAAAACCTTCAAAGTCTTTCTTCAAAAGCACGTTTACCACGCCTGCAACCGCATCAGAACCGTAGACAGATGACGCACCTTCAAGAAGAATATCTGTGCGGTCGACAAGTGAACCAGGAATCAAGTTAATGGAAGGTGTTGACGGCGCGCCCTCAACACCGGCTGGTGCGATACGGCGGCCATTAATAAGAACCAAAGTTCTGTTAGCACCCAAGCCGCGGAGGTCGATTGTTTCAGAACCTGGACCATTGTCCAGAACGAAGCCAGAGAAGGTTGAGTCAATTTGTTGACCCGCAGCGGATTCAGTTGTCTGTAGAATTGTAACAGGATCAATGATGCCTAAGTCACGTTTTTCATCAAAATCGATAACCTGCAATGGTGCAAGTGAACTGAACGTGTCGCGCTTAATACGTGAACCAGTGACAACGATCTCATTACTCTCTGCCTCATCGACAAGAGTTTCAATCAAATCTGTATCTGTCGTCGTATCGACTGTATTGTCCTGCGCAAATGCAGTCGCACTTAAACTGACGATAACACCGCCAAGAATTGTGGTCTGCAATAACCGTGTTTTATCTAAAATACTCATTTAGGAACCCCTTCGAACTGGTTTCAATAATATATTGACGGATTTTTCCGTAATTACCTTTCCTTAGAAGACAAAAACAGAAGACTCTCAAGGGTTAATCTTACCTAAATTTAAGTTTAGGTGATATTTTTTATAAGTTGTTGCATATTTACCACCTAGTCGTGGCAATTGAACCTTCTATACGAAGCTTAACTTCGAAATGTCTTGTGAAGCCTTTTCTGTCGCTGATTCTCGGAATATTATATTTTGAGCATAAAAACGTCAAAGCGCAGGCTAAATATGCCTTGTGCGCCCTATATTATGCATCGGCCTATGTCCTACGCGCGTCTGCACAGCCCATGCCGCGCGCCTTTTCTCACAAATTTGTTAGCACATGAGACTGGACGCGCGAGCTAAATCTGACTAATCCCACTTGCGTCATGAGCATACCTTTTATACGGCAATTTGAATTCGAATATGGCACTCTTACAAGCCTAAGCCCGCTTGTTGACCGCGTCATTGCCAATAATCCCGGACCGTTCACTTATACGGGCACCGGGGTTTACATTATTGGTGATAAGGATGTGGCCGTGATTGACCCTGGCCCCGCTATGCCCGAGCACCGCGCCGCGCTGGATAAAGCGCTCGAAGGCCGCCGCGTGACCCATGTCCTCATGACCCACCACCACATTGACCATTCCCCGCTGGCCATACCGCTGGCGCGAGACCATGGCTGTGAGGTTTATGGCTATGGCCTGCAAATCCGCCCGCCCGAGGGAGGAGAAGTGCGGCTTGAAGCCGGAGATGACCTGTCTTTTAAACCGGATGTAGAAATTCGCTGCGGCGATGTTATTGAGGGCAATGGCTGGACGATTGAGGCCATTCACACGCCCGGACACACCTCTAATCACATGTGTTTTCACCTGCGCGAGGAAAATACGCTGTTTTCAGGCGATCATATTATGGGCTGGTCCACCAGCGTTGTGTCTCCGCCCGACGGGCATATGGGGAATTATCTGGACAGCCTTGAGCGTATAAAAGCGCGTCATTTTGATCGCATTTGGCCAACCCATGGCCCGTGTATCGAGAATGTCGATGAATTTGTCGGGGCCTATATTGATCACCGATTAGCCCGCGAATCCCAGATTATGGGCGCGCTAGAAAGCGGTTTGTCTGGGATTATGGAGATTGTCGCCAAGCTTTACGTCGATGTCGATAAGCGCCTTCATCCCGCCGCCGCCCATAGTGTGCTCTCGCATCTTATCCATATGCGTGAAACGGGCCGCGTGATAGCCGATGAGGCCGATGGTCTTAAAACGCGTTACCGTCCCGCCGCCTAGGCTTTACCTTCGCCGCGTAGCACCCACGCCACAGGTAAATCTTCGGGGTCAAAATAAAAGGGCTCAGGCTTATCGACTGTGAAGCCAGCCTTCGAAAATACCGCCAGAACGTTCTCGGCCATATTCTTACTTATTGCGGCCTCTACCATACTGCGCATACGTCCCTGATAAGCTAGAATTTCAGCCTGCATATCATCAAGCCATGTCAGGCAATCCTCAAGACTAAGCTCGCTGTGGCGCGCAAACATTTCGCGCGTAGATGTCACCAGATAATGCCCAAAACGCGCAAATTCATTACCCTGCGCCTGAGGTGACTTGAGCCATTGAACGAGCTGGCTTTCGGCTTGGTTCATCACAATCAACGCCTGCCTGAAACGGTGTTGATGTTCAGCCGTTGGGTTTGTATCGGCGGTATAAACAGCCTTAAACATTTGGTGCGCCGAGCTTATAAATCCGCTCTCTAAAACCAGATTGATATTCGCGAGTGACGCCGCGCTTTCCTGCTCAATAGCGCCGCCCTGAATATGCGTAATAGCTGTGAATGTTCCGCCGGGAGCCAAGACGCGGGCCATCTCTTGCGCGGCGGCCAAAAGGCTTGGCCCGTCACCTGCATATTCAAATCCAAATTGACTGACAACAGCGTCAAAACTCCCGGCCTCAAAAGGGGTGTCATCAACAGGGCTGACGCAGCCCTTCACATTGGGAATAGCGGTTTTTAAAACATCAATCGCTTGCGCCGCTATATCTACACCCGTCAGGTCAAAGAGCCCCGCCGCATGGGCATGTTTTATCGCGGAGCCAGCCCCACACGCAAAATCGGCTATACGCGCAGACGGGGCTAGACCTTTGAATAAATCCGTCCAAAATGCGGATAATTTAGCATTGTTTTCAATGCCCACCCCGATGAGCGCTTCGCCGGAGGCTTTCGCCGCGCGGCCTTGCCAGTAATTATCCCAGTCCTTTTCATGACGTGTGGACATGGTTGCCGTTTAAGCTTTACCCATCACATTTAAGAATTTGCGTATACGAGCGGCATTCGCCCCGATATCCGAGCCGCCAATACGGCTGACAGAGCGCACATCCAATATGGTGCCGCCGCCTTCTGACGGACGCAGGCGGATAACAACATCATCCTTAAAGCCATACCAGAAGCTTGTATCTGTAGCTTCTATTATGCCCGCCTTGGGGTCTTCGGATTTTAGTTTCCAGCCTAATTGCTTGGCCGCCGCTTTGGCTTGCCCAAAGACAACGGCCATATCATCCTCAAGGATAAGCGGACGAATATCCGCATAGGCTTTTGTTTGGGTCTGCAGGGCCGAGACGAGCTTCATCACAGGCTTGCCACCGGCGTCCATCTTAGACGTGCGCGCTTTCTTGCCGATATAATCAACAGAATTGACGCCCTTGACCTTGGCCCGCTCAGATAAAATAGCGTCGGTGAAGACCGGCACATTTTGTGTATCCGTTGTGATGTCATGAATAAAAGGCAGGCTCGCGGCTTTTTTTGACACGCCCGCGCCATAACCCATTCCGACAATCGCGATGACGAGCGCAGCGGCGGCTGTGCCAAAGCCTTTGCGCGGCTTTATAAATATGGCCAGCAAAAGACTGACAAGGCCCGCAATGGCCAGCGCCATCAAGACATGCTTACTCCATGCATAGGTCAGCTTCCCGAAACCAAAGCGCATGGTGAACAGACCAAATTTCGTCCCAAAGGCCGCAACAATAAAATATAGCGGCGTCAAGATAGTCAGCGCCAATGTCACGCGCTGAACCCAGCGGCGAATATTCCGGCGTCTGTCACCTTTTCGGTGCTGGTTCGATGTTGTTGTAAGCTCAGTTGACATATTTATTCCTATTCGGGGGCGGCGTAGATTTAGCCAGCCGGCATTCTGGACAGCGCATAAAGAATCGTGCCCCCCAGAACCAGTAAAACTGCCAAAGTTTTGCCGTTGAGCAAACCCCCATCTCCGCGAGAGCCCCACTCATCCGTGCGGTTTCGGTTTTGATCCATATTCCGCCCGCGCCGCCCATGTTGTATTGGGCTTTTATGGGAGGCTTTACGGTCACTTTTTATTTTTATGTTTAAAGGCTTACGATTTTCGCCAGATGAAAATGTCACGCCCTCGCCCCATGGCGAGCTTTGACTTTTCCGCTGCAGGCTTTCGCGCCCGCGCTGTGTAGGGCTAGTGTCGCGATATCGCGTCTTTTTTGTGCTGCCCCTATTTGATTGTTCAATTTGCTGATTTAAGCGCTGCATCAAATCCTTCGCTGAAGTATTCGTATTGGGTTGTGCAGACTTAGTTCCAGAGGACTTGATAATACCCTTGAAAATATTGAAGGCAATAACAGCAAAAATGAGTAAAGGTATCAGTTCCATAAGCCTATCCTAGACTAAAACACGCTAGGGATAAAGCCGCGTCTTTGACCATCCATTATCTGTGGGCGTAAAGACGATGCGGTCATGCAGGCGAAACGCCCCGTCTTGCCAAAATTCAATTGTTTCTGGTCTCACCCGCCACCCATGCCAATGGTCGGGACGCGGCACCTCTTTGCCGTCAAACCGCTCTTGAACCTCAGCCGTCTTCGCCATAAGCGCATCGCGATTTGCCACAGGGCGGGATTGATCAGACGCCCAGGCTCCTATGCGGGACCCGCGCGCCCTAGACGCAAAATATGCATCCGAGTCTGCCGCGCTTACTGGTTCCGCCGCGCCGCGCACCCTGACTTGGCGCTTTTGGCTTTTCCAATGAAAACATAGCGCCGCTTTGCCCTGCCCGCGCAATTGTTCGCCCTTGGCACTTTCAGAATTCGTGTAAAAGACAAAGCCGCGTTCATCCAGCCCCTTTAAAAGGACGATCCGCACATCAGGTAATCCGCTCGCATCAACTGTCGCGACTGACATCGCATGCGGGTCATTGGGCTCTGTCTCGCCCGCTGCCGCAAGCCACACCTCAAAGAGGCCTATGGGGTCTGCCGCCTCTACCCAGCTCAAATCACGCTTACCATCAACGGCATATTCAGCGGCGCTGGGCGTGGAAGGAATCACAGATTTGACCATTAAAACTCTCTTTTCCGCCGCAAAAACCAAAAATTAACCATGTCTTTCAGCGACTTATTAACTCTATAGGGGCTAAGTAAAGTTACGTTAAGTATAAAGATTAGGTTTGTAGAAACCTTTAAAATTGGAAGCACTTGAGATGACACGTCAGCAAGCTTTACTCGCCCTCGGGCTTTCCATGTCTGCCCGCGAAACCGATATTCGGGCGGCCTGGCGCAAAAAAGCCAAGTTCTTTCACCCCGACAGCCCCTATTCAAATGTGAGTGCCTTTTTCCAAGCAAAAGAAGCGTATCAAACGCTCATTCCTCCGGCACCCAAAGCCTTTCGCGTCCAAGCCCGAAGCCGAGCATTTTAAGAGCACCCCCTTTCTTAAAATATCAGCTTAGGCGCTTGGCCGAATCTCTTTCTCTCGTGTAGAGCCATGTCATAAGATTCGACTCGCATGAAAGCGCCCGCGCCATGGCCAAATTATATTTCAGCTTTTCAGCCATGAATGCGGGCAAATCCGCCATCCTGTTACAATCCGCTTATAACTATCATGAGCGCGGCATGCATACCATGCTGCTCAAGCCCAAGCTCGATGACCGAGATGCTAAAGCCGACCATATCGTCTCGCGTATCGGGCTTAATGCGGCGGCGGATTTATTCACCAATGAGACGGACTTAGAAGCCCATATTAAAGACTCCCACGCAGCTAAGCCGATTGATTGTGTCTTGCTGGATGAGGCGCAATTTCTCACCTCAGACCAAGTCTGGGCGCTGGCCCGCGTCTCCGACTACACAAAAATCCCGATCATGTGTTACGGCCTGCGCACAGATTTTAAAGGCGAGCTCTTCCCCGGCAGCGCGACGCTCCTCGCTATTGCCGATGACGTAAGAGAAATCAGAACCCTCTGCTGGTGCGGCCGCAAGGCAACAATGACCCTGCGCTTTGACGCAAGCGGCGACGCCGTCACAGAAGGCGCGCAAGTCGAAGTCGGCGGCAACGAGAAATATATTAGTTTATGTCGGAGACATTGGAGCGAGAAGAAAACGGGACGGGAGGGTTAAGAACCTCTGTCATACCGACACACGACAAAGTCGTGACGGTACCCATGCCTTGTCATTGCGACTATCGGTAAATTGCATTTAAGCGAAACGTAAAGGCATAGGTTCCGCCATCGCCTCGCGATGAGACGGAATGACAACTAATCAATTGAAGTTCCTAACCCATCATAGCCCAACTTGCCTCGCGGGCGGCCCCGTCGAGCTACCCATTCGGACATCTCTCGGAAATCACCTTGGCCATATGGGTTACCCGGTCAGGCCGGGTAATGACGAAGGTGGGTGATGATAATAATGATTGAAGTGAAAAGAAAATGAGGCGGTAGGTTTGGGGCCTCATAATCATATAAGTGCGTCTATATAGGATATCGCCTTGGAAACCTTTTTACTATCAGTTTGAGGCAATCCCCGTAACCTTTCGCGCTCGCGATTCAAAATTTTCTGAGCCTTAGCTCTTTTACCAACATGCCAGAGAGTAGCTCCTAAATGGAACTCGCTGACATCAGAAGTCACAAAAGGTAATAGGTCATTTAGATTCCTAATTTTTTCTAGATATGGCAAAGCCAAATTAAGTAAAGCAGGTTCTCCTTCACGTTTGTAATTCCTCACAAAGCCTTCTTCTTTACTACATCTGAATGTAGTTCTTTCCATTCCGACGCCACGACTGGTATCCAGACGAGAGTACCCGCCATTTGGAAACCCGATATCATCTGGAAAAACACTTTCAAAGTCAGGAACTATTAAAGGGGAAGTTGGAACTATTTCGAAATGAAACCAGCTGCCACCACCACCCAGTTCCGCAAAAATGATATGATAAATATCCTCAGATACTTGTCGGTAAAACGTCGAGTGTCTACTTTTTTCGTACGTGAAACCGTAAGGTTTTAATGTAGTGCCAACGTACTTTTTTACTAATTTATCAAATGTCTTATTATTCATACTTCCCCAACTGTCCCACCAGTAAATCAAAGAACCCGTCGGCATCGACCTTATAGGCCCACAGGCTATTTCTCGGTAAATCCGTAGCGTACCAGAAATCCACTGCCGTATGACCGCGGGTTAGCTCGGAGTCGGCTTCGACGCTAATGTTGCATGCCTTGAGGTCAAATAATTCAGGCTTGAGAATATAGGCCATCGTACACGGGTCATGCAGAGGCGCGCCGTTACTGCCATATTTTTCGGCGTCATAGCGGCCATAAAAGGTAAGCAGATTATAGGCGGTTTGCGCGACTTTATTATCGACCGCTTTGATGCGTTCCAGCACTGCGTCGGAAGACAGCACTTGGTGCGTCACGTCTAATCCAAAAACGATGCATTTGCAGCCGCTGTCAAAGACGATTTGCGCGGCGTGGGGGTCGACATAGATGTTAAATTCAGCAGATGGCGTGATGTTGCCGCCTTCGCGCAGCGCTCCGCCCATCAGGACAATCTCATAGATTTTACCCGCAATGGAAGGTTCTTTTTGCAGCGCCGCCGCGATGTTGGTGAGCGGGCCCGTAGGGACGAGCGTGATGGATTTATCTTCCGCCGCCATGAGCGTTTCGATAATAAAATCCACCGCATTTTGGCTCTGCGCTTTCACGCTCGGTTCGAACAGCTCAACGCCTTCTAAGCCCTCGCGGCTATGGACTTCCTCGGCGGTGACTAACTTGTACTTTAGCGGCGCGGCGCAGCCTTCATAAACGGGGATATCCGTGCGGCCTGTCAACTCACAGAGCAGCCTTGCATTACGCGAAACTTTATCCAGCCCGACATTTCCTGCGACAACGGTAATGCCCAAGATTTCATAATCATCCGTCGGCGTCAGCGCCAGAAACAGGTTGATGGCGTCATCTTGGCCGGGGTCACAATCGATGATGAGTTTACGTGTCATATCCCATCATAACG
>ENA-ORXR01003302-ORXR01003302.1-marine-metagenome-genome-assembly--contig:-NODE-3302-length-14534-cov-3.406239_pt1 | contig 14534 bp, 14 predicted proteins | sample MGYA00237866_ERZ511479 | MGnify/ENA metagenome assembly ERZ511479 | reverse complement strand
ACCATGCCGGGACCGCCGCCCGAAGGCGGACTGTCGACGCTGCGGTGCCTATTAGTCGAAAAATCGCGAATGTCTACCGTATCTAGCTGCCAAATGCCGCTTTTTTCAGCCCCGCCAATGATGGACGTGCCCAATACGCCCGGAAAGGCGTCCGGGAAGAGGGTGAGGGCGGTCGCGCGCCAAGGTGAGGCAGTGGGCGCAGGGGTGGGTATGTTCGGTGTGTCGGACATTTCGCGGCTCCCATAGCAGGAAAGGGCCGAATGCCAAGTCATCATGGTTAACGCGGTGTAAACGCTTGGGCCTCCACATAGGGCATATGATTCGTAATTTTGCAATATTTGGGGCGCTCGCGCTCACGGCCTGTGCTTATGGCGCGCCGTCCAGCACTTATCCGGAATATCAACCGCGTCCGGGGCAGGGGCAGTATATCCGTCCGGCTTATCTCGCCGCGCAGCCAACGCCCATGGTGCCGCCCGTCGATGCGTGCCGGTCCCAGCTTTATCAGGGGCTGTTGGGGCAGCATGAGGGCGCGATTTTTGTTGCGGGTCTTCCCGGACGCAAACGCGTCATAAAGCCGGCGCAGCTGGAGGGGTTTGGCTATAATCCTGACGACACATTCTATGACGAGCCGCCCTTTAAAGAAGTCCGCGAATATTTGCCCGGGCAATCGCTCTATGCGCCGTCAATTTCCACTATGATGGACAGCCTGAATCTCGGTCCCACGATTGAGAACCGGCTGACGATAGAGCTGGATAATGAGGGCTATATCCAGACGATTGACTGCCGCTAAGCGCTGCGTTCGAGGGTCGTCCAGTCTGAGTTTTTCCGGGTTTTGGGTTCGGCCAGCAATTGCAGGACTTCCAACTCTTCGGCGCGCGCGTCTATTTGGCGGCAGGCCTGCGGGATTTTCTTACGGAAATTTTTGTTCATCCGCGTGCCGTAGGTCGCGATAATCTGTTCCGCTGATTGACCCCTGACGCGCAGGGCCAAACAGGTCGCAAAGCAGAGGCTATTGAGGATATGCGTTTGGGACATTGCCCGTTTCTGACTGATGTCTTCCAAGCTATCCGATACATGTTCCGGTAAATTTGCGAGGACAAATCCTTGTCGATTATAGGCGGTCGCCATCAAGACCATCTTTTGCTGCCGGCTGGCGGATAGCTCTGTTTCCGGTCTGAAGGAGGCCAGGCGAAACTGTGCGATTTGCAGCGAAATTGTCGCGACGTAATATCCAGGAGTGGCGCATTTCCAAGGATCATAGGTGACCGTTGAGGCACCGCTTTCGGGATAGGGAATACGGCCCGCAGCCAAACTGTCCAAACGGTGGTTTGTCAGGATTTGTTCCGCATTTACGTCAGCCCCTTGGGCGAACAAATCCGCCCCAAGACCGCGCATTTGGCAGTGAGATTTTATCTCGCCAAAATAGTCCTGCGCCCAATGAAAAATAGACCGCGTATCTGACGACTCCCACGCCTGAGCTTCTAAGCCCGGTGTTTTGCGTAAAAGCTTAGGCACAGATGGGCGCAACGGCGCACCGAATTGACGTATGAGATACGCCATGAGTTCAAAATATAACTGTGCATCGTGCTCGCGAACGAGACGTGATTTCAACATGGCAATCATCCCACAAGCCGCGGTTCAGCCATATTGCCCGCAGCATTAAAACGCCCTGCGCTAATCCAATCCCTCACGTTCGCGGGCCAGATCATAAGCTTCCAGCGCCGCCAACCAATCCAACTCAAGGGACTCAATCAACGCCTGTGTCTTAGCACGCATCTGCCCGAGTTTGACAGCTTCTTCGGGGTTTTTGGTAAACAAATCTTCAGTGGTCAGTCGCGCATCAATCTGCCCTAATTTGGTCTGCGCGGCCTCAAATTTTTGCTCCAGCTTTTCTGTTTCCCGTTTCAAAGGCGCGATTTTTTTCAGCGATTCCGCGCGGTCCTGCCGGTTTCGCTTGCGTGAGTTATCTTCTTTAGGTTTCTGTTTTTTATCAGTTTTTGTTTTCTCTAATTGTAAGGCGCGGTAATCTTCCAGCGAGCCGTCAAACGGGTCGACCTTGCCGGAGTCGACCAGCCATAATCTGTCGACGACCGCTTCCAGCAAGTTTCTGTCATGGGAGATGACGATAACCGCGCCCTCATATCCGTTCAGGCTTCGAATTAATTCGGCACGGCTGTCGATATCCAGATGGTTGACCGGTTCATCAAGAACCAATAGGTGCGGTTTATCGAACCCGATGAGAGAAAAAAGCAGCCGCGCTTTCTCCCCGCCGGATAGATCCCCCGCCGGGGTTTCGGCATTTTTTTGACCCAACCCAAATCCGGCAAGGCGCGCGCGTCTTTGGGCTTCGGTGGCGTCGGGCATGAGTTTGACGACATGGTCGTAGGCGCTGGCTTTGGGATTGAGCAAGTCAATCTGATGCTGCGCGAAATATCCGATGCGGAGCTTTTTATTACGCTTAATATATCCGGGCTTGGCCGGGTCGAGCAGGAGCGGTTTCAACTCGTCCATTATCGCTTTGGCGAAGGTGGATTTGCCCTGACCGTTTTTGCCCAAAATCCCAATGCGATCATCGGGGTCAATCCGCAGGTTCAAATTCCGCAAAACGATGAGCTCGCCATAGCCGAGCGCGACGGAAGCAAACTCCACAATTGGCGGAGAAAGAGGCCGTTCGGGACCGGTCAAAACAATGGGCGAAATCGGATCATTGATGATGGTTGCAACAGGCTGCATCTTGGACAGCTTCTTAATCCGGCTCTGCGCTTGTTTCGCTTTAGATGCGCTATAGCGAAAGCGCCGGACGAAGTCCTCCAAATGACGGCGCTCATCCTCTTGCTTGGCCATCAGCGACATATCGTGACGATTTTGCTCGGCGACCTGGCGCTCAAAATTATCGTAATCGCCGGGATAGGAGAACAGCTTGCCGCTACGCAAATGCGCAATGTGTGTTACGGCGGTATTCAGAAAATCCCGATCATGGGAAATGACAAAGACGGTGCCGGAATATTTGCGGATATGCGCTTCCAGCCAGACCGCGCCCTCCACATCCAGATAGTTTGTCGGCTCATCCAGCAACAGCAAATCCGGCTGCGCGAACAACATCGCGGCGAGGGCGATCCGCATCCGCCACCCGCCCGAAAAATCCGAGCAGGGCTTGAGCTGGTCTTCCGCCGTAAACCCAAGACCCGCCAAGATAGACGCGCCGCGGGATTCCGCCGAATAGGCGTCAATGTCGGACAGCCGCGTATGTATCGCAGCAATCCGCATCGGATCCGTCGCTGTATCGGCTTCTGCCAACAGAGCCTTACGCTCTTTGTCGGCATCGAGAACGGTTTGAATGAGGCTCTGCGGCCCGCTGGGAACTTCCTGGTCGACCACGCCAAGACGCATATTTTTGCGCAGATTGATTTCGCCGTCATCGGGGCTGATGTCGCCTTTAATCAGGCGAAATAGCGTGGACTTGCCCGTGCCGTTTCGCCCGACGAGGCCAACCTTATGACCCTCATCTATGGCCAAAGTGGCTTGAGTGAAAAGGGGACGGCCTTCGATGCGATATGTCAGATCATTGATATGAAGCACAGCTCCAGCTTCTATATCGCCTTTACAGCAGAGCAAGCCCGCATTAAGGGCGCGCCAAAGTTAAAACACAGCCCTCACGGAGTTTCCAATGGCCGTTCAACGTACATTCTCAATTATCAAGCCTGACGCGACAAAACGCAACATCACTGGCAAGGTCAATGCCAAGATCGAAGAAGCAGGCCTCCGCATTATTGCCCAAAAGCGCGTGCAGCTGACAGAAAAGCAAGCAGGCGGATTTTACGCGGTCCATAAAGAACGTCCGTTTTACGGCGATCTCGTCAAATTCATGATGTCCGGTCCCGTCGTTGTGCAGGTCCTGGAAGGCGAAAACGCGATCAAAGCCTATCGCGACGTCATGGGCGCGACAAACCCTGCCGAAGCTGATGCGGGCACAATCCGCGCTGAATTTGCTGAGAGCATTGATGCCAACACAGTCCACGGTTCCGATGCGCCGGAAACAGCGATTGAAGAAATCGCCTTCTTCTTCTCTGAAGATGAAATCGTCGGTTAGGTTTTGGCTCGGTTTGCCCGGGCATCTTTAAGTATAAAAAAAGGCCGGGGTGACCCGGCCTTTTTCTTTGCTTGAAATTCAGTGCCTGAACTTAGGATTTAATCCGGATCAGTTCTGTCACAATCGCATTTTGGATTGTGTCGAAAGCCGCTTCCAGCCCTTCCGCGTCATTGGCTTTAACAAAGTTATCAGCGGAAGACGCGCAGGATTGTAGCAAATTATAAGCATTTGTTTGATTCCATATGTTCACATCCGCAACTTCATCCTTGTGCTGCCGATTATTTGTCACATAACTTCCGACTTCCAATGCATAGCCAATTGTAAAAATTTCCGTGCCTTGCGCTTTCATATCATTGCAATGTTGAATTGTCTCGCGATCCGTTGAACGGCTCAAATGGCCTCGGACATACCCTTGTTGACCATTATAGTCTTCTACATACAATCCACGATATTTATTGGTTTCGTACTCATGCCAATAAACAGGCGCTGTGTTGTCGGGTGTAAAATCCCATGTTCCAACTGTATTTTGTCCATCAGACATAAATATAATGAACTTAAGGGGTTCTCTGTAAGTTTCATTTTTTCGATCAGCTTCGTTTCTATGAACGTCATTTTCAGTATTCATCCACCGTCTGGCTTGGTCCATAGGCGGGTTCGAGTTTGTGTTTCCCGAAGGCGTCATTAAAGTCGTCTCGGATGGCGTGACGTAGCCCCATTTCATATTGACACGGCCAGTCGAAACAATCTGACTACTATATGGCAACATGCCCATGCGGATGGTTCTTAAACCGCTAGCGTCTTCTGTACCCAAGCGGCTATTTAACTCGCCTGAGAATAAGTCGACGGAGTTTTTTAGTCCTGTGATACGAGCGTAAGCGCCTGCAGGTCTGGTGCCGTGCTTATCCGTGTAAGAACCATAACGGGTTCTGTGCCGAACGTTTCTGACGTTTAGAGCGAGCTTCTCATCCCACGCCATAGAACCCGACGTGTCCAAAACAAGTGCAATTGATGCCGGATGTTTCTCGTCAATATCAAGATATGACACCACAGCTTCAGACGAAAAGTCCAAGTCTTTCTTTCCCAAAATTTGGATAAATGTCGGAACAGTTTTTCCCGATACAGTTACGCGGGCTTCCTTGGCGTTATCATCATAGACGACGTTAACGTCCACATTTCCCGCGCCGCCGTCGACAAACCCTTTGAATTCATACCCAAGCGACTCCGCCGAATGGGAGCCTTGGGTTAGGCCTTCGGAGTCATCCTTTGGTGGACGGTCATTGTTTTTAACAAAAATCGCTGCGCTCAATGCGGCCTGATCTGCAACAGCTTGGCTCCGCGCGCTCGCATTGCTTAATGTGGTGAAATCCATGGCTGCGCCCATGCATCCAATGATGGCTACGGTACTAATAGCGAATGTCAGCGCTATGTTTCCGTCTTCATTGTTTTGGAAGCGCTTAAATAGCTGCTTCCCTTTTGTGAACTTCAACATAACCTTCTGGTCCCACTCAAACTTGAGCCTAACATCCGAAGATGCAAGAATTCCCACACACACATCGAAACGACAACGCTGCGGAACTGCGATACAGGATGAGGTTCTAGTGGGGCCTTACGAGATAAGGTTACCGCGCATTTAACTCGGGATGTAGTTAACGGGGTGTTACGGCGCTCGCCAACGCCTTGGGATAAAGCGTGTGCTCCAAGGTTTGGACGCGTTTGCTCAAGGTTTCCGGCGTGTCGGTGGGGGTTATGTCCAGCGCGGATTGCGCAATAATCTTCCCTTCATCGACACCCTCATTAACCCAATGCACCGTACAGCCGTGATTCAGGTCGTTGGCTTCAATCGCCCGCTTATGTGTGTGAAGGCCTTTATATTTCGGTAAGAGCGAGGGGTGAATGTTGATTAATTTACCAGACCATGCGCGAACAAAGTTCGCACCTAAAACGCGCATAAACCCGGCGCAGGCGATAAATTCAATATTGTGAGCGCGTAAGGCCGCGTCCAGTTCAGCCTCGAAATCAGCGCGCGAGTTAAAATCACGGTGGTCAATGCAGATCGAGATCACGCCCATCGCATCCGCTTTGTGCAGACCGGCAGCTTCCGGACGGTTCGAAATGACGAGCTGAATATCGGCAGGATAATCCGGCTCTTGCGCGGCCTTTATTAGCGCAGCCATGTTAGATCCTGTGCCGGAGATCAGAATGGCAGTTGGTTTGCGTTTAGGCACAGACATGCGTTTAACTACAACTTGCCACGCGTTTTAACTGACCGATGACATGGGCGCGCTCTCCCGCGTCTTCCAAACGCATTAAGACTTCCGGCATGTCCCCCGGTTTGACGCACAGGACCATGCCGATACCGCAATTAAAGGCGCGCCGCATTTCGTCCTCTTCAACGCCGCCTGTCTCTTGCAGCCAAGTGAATACAGCAGGGCGGTCCCAAGCGCCGAAATCAAACTCAGGCACTAATCCGTCAGGCAACATGCGCGGTGTATTATCCGTGAGGCCGCCGCCCGTAATATGCGCAAGACCCGAAACAAGGCCGCTGCGGATAAGCGGGAGAAGGGATTTTATATAAAGCCGGGTCGGGGTCAGCAGACTCTCTGCTAACGGCGCGTCGGCAAAGGGGGCTTTGTCATCCCAGCTTAATCCAGACCGTTCAACAATTTTTCGGATAAGGGAATAGCCATTGGAATGAGGGCCGGAGCTTTCGAGGCCGATCAGCATATCGCCCGCGTCCATATCTGCGTGACGAGGCAGCATGGCGTCGCGTTCAACCGCGCCGACGACAAAGCCTGCCAGATCGAAATCATCGCCTTCATACATGCCCGGCATTTCCGCCGTTTCGCCGCCGACCAGCGCGCAGCCTGCTTGGCGGCAGCCTTCCGCTATCCCCGACACGACGGCCGCCGCATTATCTGAGGTCAGTTTGCCTGTGGCGTAATAATCGAGAAAGAAGAGCGGCTCCGCGCCATTGGCGAGCACGTCATTCGCGCACATCGCGACGAGGTCGATGCCGACGGTGTCAAGCCGCCCGGTGTCGATTGCGATTCGAAGCTTTGTCCCGACGCCGTCCGTACCTGAAATCAGGATCGGGTCGGTGTAGCCTGCTGCTTTCAGGTCAAATGCGCCGCCAAAGCCCCCAATTGTGCCGTCCGCGCCGCTGCGGCGGGTGGATTTCACCATGGGTTTGATCCGGTCGACCAGCGCGTCGCCTGCATCTATGGAGACGCCTGCATCGGCGTAAGAGAGACCTTTATCATCCGAGGAATTCGGGGCCATGTGGAACGTCCTGTATATAAGGCTGTGATTTGTGGTTCTGAGTCTGGCCGCTTGGACCATTTTCGCAAGCGTGGTGCAAGATGGGGCTGCATGAAAGCTGTGCGCGGGCTTGGCGATTGGCGCTGGGTGGTCTATCGACTCTTCTATGACACGTATATTTGCTCTGGTTCTCGCCATTTTTCTTTTTGCAGCGTCCCGCGCCTGCGCCGCTGACCCGTTTACCGTGAGCGGCATTAATGTCGACGCGACAGCAGCCAATGCGATTGACGCGCAAATCCAAGCTATGGCGGACGGCCAAGTCGCTGCGGCCTCTGTCTTATTCAATCGATTGACCTTAGAGCAAGAGCGGGCAGCCAATCCGCTCCCTGAATTAACGCAAGAAACCGTCACCCGTTTGATACGCGCGCTAGAGCCCAGCAAAGAGCGCCGGTCCGCTAACCGCTATCTCGGCGAAGTCACGGTCGCGTTTAATCCTTCGCAGGTGCAGGCGTTTCTACGTGATAATAATCTGACAATGGTGAGTTCTCAGGCGCGCGAGCGATTGGTGATCGTGCGCGAAACCGGGCTGCGCGGAGGCAATAGCCTGCAATCTGTGTTTTCAGACCCGCGCCTTTCCCATGCACTGACACCATTGCAAGCCGCGTCTGCCGAAGATGTCGCCTTTCTCTCTATGTCTCCGTCTGATGATGAGTTGAAAGCCTTGGCCGCTAAATACGGCCTCAATCAGGTTTTGATTGTCGAAGACACAGGGAACATCACGGACATCTCTGTCGATACGGGGAATCGCCAGAGCTTTTACATCTCTCCGGTCCCCGGGGATGCCAGTTTTGCAGACCGCGTCATCGCGCGATTGGAATCAGATTGGAAACAGGCCTCAGCCGTCGTCGCCGGCGAAGTTGTGACAACGGCCGTGTCCGTTCTTTATACATCGCATTCCGATTGGATCACCTTGCAGGACGCCATCAACACCTCCGCGCAAATCAAAGGCGCGCGCTTGGACGCGCTGTCGAAGGACGGCGCGCTGATGACCATATCCTATGGCGGGGACATTAACCGCTTGGCGACGGAGCTACGGTTCAAAGGCGTCCGCGTTGAGCAGGATCCGAATATCGGGCTTGTGTTCAAACGCTCCTAAGCGCTGCGCCAATGTCTCAAATCCCGCTGAACCTGCGGCCTACAGCGCGGCAGAGTTTTTCCAATTTCCACATCACGCCGGGTAACCAAGCGGCGGTAAACCTGCTTCGCGCGCGTGACCGCTGGCCCAGTGCGGCTGTTTTGATCCTGGGACCTGCGGGTTCGGGAAAGACCCATCTGGGTCAGGCTTGGTTGAATAAGAGTAAGGGCGAGTTCATTGACGACGCGGATAGCGTTGAAGAGACGACGCTTTTTGATGCCATTAATCGGGCGCTGGCGGGGCAATCCACGGGTTTGGTTTTGGCGAGTGCGCAGCCGCCAACAGATTGGGGCGTCAGCCTGCCCGATCTAAATTCACGCCTAAACGCCATGCCAACACTGACGCTGACAGAGCATGATGAAGCCTCATTAGAGCCGATCTTGCGCGAGTTGTTTGAACAGGCGGGCCGGGTCGTCGGCCAAGATGTCGTGACATTTGTTCTGCGGCAATGCGAGCGGTCCGTCGAGGCCCTACGGGACCTCGTCTTGGAATTGGACGTTGCCGCCGGGTCAAAAAAAGCTGATCTCACAAAAGCCTTCGTTGCAAAATACCTGAAGGAAAGATCAGAAAGCGACCTGTTCGCCGGCCCAATCAAATAGATTGCCGCTGTCTTTCGCAGATAGTCCGTCGACAACACCCAGCAATCTCTCAGCCGAATAGTCCGGTGTGAAGAGTTTGCCTTCGGGGACATTGCTCTGAAACGGTTTTGACAAATCCGTGTCCACCGTTCCGGGATGAAGCCCGACAATAATCTGGTCTTTAAACCGCCGCCCAATCTCAATCGCCAAAGTCTTCAGCACCATATTCAGCGCTGCTTTCGATGCGCGGTAGGCATACCAACCGCCTAAGCGATTGTCAGAAATACTGCCCACCCGCGCGGAGAGGGCGGCAAAGACTGCCTTTTCATCACGGCGCAAAAGCGGCGCGAAATATTTCGCGGTCATGGCCGGGCCGATTGTGTTGATCTCAAAACTCTTGGCGAGGCCGTCATGGGACAGGGCGCGCATGTTTTTCTCCGGAGAAATGCCTTCGCCTTGCAGCAAGCCTGTCGCGACGATGATGAGGTCAAAAGGTCCGACTTCCTGCAGCGCTTGAGCTGCCGCGACCAGGCTGTCCTCATCGGTGAAATCAAACGTTAGATTGGCGACTTTAGGTGAGGGGTGGCTGCGGCCTGATCGGGAGAGGGCGTGAATGCGGGTGACCTGAACGCAATCGACCAATGCCTCAATCAGCGCCGCGCCTATGCCGCCGGAACTGCCGACGACAACGCATTTTAATTCGCTTCCGAAAGTCTCGAATTTCATTTGGTATGTCCTTTAGAGCTTCTGCGACAGCGCTCGCTGCAATATTTGACTTCATCCCAGACCCGCGCCCATTTCTTACGCCATGCGAAAGGTTTCTCGCAGACGACGCATATTTTGGTCGGCAGGTTGGGTTTCTTATGGGCCATGTGGTCAATACGCATGGGGCAGGCATCTGGTGACAAATTTTGAACAGATGCGGCGCTGGGCCGTATGAAGACTATGTCCAAAACGCTTATCCCGATATTTGCCGACCAACTCAGCCACGGCCTCTCCAGCCTCGCGGCGTCTGATCCTGAAGAGGCGGTCGTGTTGATGATGGAAGTCGCGCATGAGGCAGAGCATGTCCCGCATCACAGCAAGAAACTGATCTTTCTCTTTTCCGCCATGCGCCATTTCGCGAAGGAGCTGGGTGAAGCAGGGTGGACAGTGGATTATGTCGAGATGACGGATGCCGACAATTCCGGCGATTTCACGGGGGAGGTCGAGCGCGCCCTCAAACGTCACGACATCTCGCAAATTCGCGTCTGCGAGCCTTCCGTCTACCGCGTGCTTCAGTTGGTGAAGGGCTGGGAAGCGGAGTTGGACATCCCCGTCTCTATCACCTTCGATGATCGCTTTATCGCGACCAAGGACGAGTTTGCAGATTGGGCGGAAGGGCGAAAGCAATTCCGAATGGAGTATTTCTACCGCGAGATGCGCCGGAAAACCGGACTGCTGATGGACGGCGATAAACCCGAAGGCGGGCAGTGGAATTTCGATAAGGAGAACCGGAAGCCTGCCAAGGCCGACATGGCGTTTCCGGAACCGCTTCGCTTTCAACCTGACCCCATAACCCAAGACGTGATTGAGATGGTCAAGACGCGGTTCAAAACGCGGCTCGGCAATGCGGACGGGTTTTTCTGGGCGGTCACCCGCGACGGCGCGCTGGAGGCGTTGGACTATTTCCTGGATCACGGACTGCCGAGCTTTGGTGATTATCAAGACGCGATGATTGGCGGGGAGAGTTTTCTGTTTCACTCGCTGCTATCGCCCTATCTCAATGCGGGGCTCCTCGGCCCGTTGGAAATCTGCAAGGCGGTCGAGACGCGCTATCTGGCAGGGGATGCGCCCATTAATGCAGCGGAGGGCTATATTCGCCAAATCATAGGTTGGCGGGAATATGTGCGCGGCATTTATTGGCTTGAGATGCCTGACTATGTCGAGCGCAATCATCTGAACGCAACACGCGCGCTCCCGGATTTCTACTGGACAGGCGAGACGGATATGGAATGCCTGAAACAAAGCATTGGCCAGACATTGGAACATGCCTATGCGCACCACATTCAGCGCCTGATGATAACCGGAAACTTCGCGCTGCTAATAGGCGCGGATCCCCATGCCGTGCATGAATGGTATCTCTCGGTTTATATCGACGCCTTTGAATGGGTGGAGTTGCCAAACACGCTGGGCATGAGCCAATTTGGTGATGGCGGGCTTTTGGGGTCAAAGCCTTATGCGTCGTCGGGCAGTTACATCAACCGCATGAGTGACCATTGCGGGTCTTGCCGTTATAAGGTGAAAGAGCGCGTGGGTGAGAACGCCTGTCCGTTTAATTCGCTCTATTGGCATTTCATGGACCGGAACAAAGATGTGTTGAAGGGGAATAACCGTCTCGCCATGCCATACCGAAATCTTGAAAAGATGGACGCGGAGGTTCGGCAGAGTTTGATGGACCAGGCGGAGGGGCTTTTGGAAGGTTTGAACACAAGTAAGGCGAAGTCATATATTTAAAATAGAAGCGAGCCTGACCGAAACCACGGACTTTAATTCGCCTAATTGGATTAATTAGGCCACACTCTAAAATTGGCAACATAAGGTATTCCCCATCGAAGACACTATTTCCCAATGGTTACGCGAGCATCAGCAATACGCATTGCTGGCAGTGCCAATCATTGCCTTTCTCGAGGCCTTTGTCGGCATAGGCCTGTTTGTATCGGGCGCAATATTGTTGTCAGTTTGTACTATTCTCTATGTCGAGCAGATCGCCACTCTGCAGCAGATGTTGCCATTGGCATTTTTGGGTGCGCTGCTGAGTGATCACAGCGGATACTATATCGGGCGCTCTATGGGGCCCCGGTTTCATCAAACCTCATTCGCGATCAAGCGGGAAAAAACGCTAAAGAAAGCTGAGAAAACGATCGCTAAATTTGGTGTGTTCGCGATATTTATTGGCCGATTTGTGACGCCTATTCGAAGTATCGTGCCGTTAGTGACAGGCGTCAGCGGCATGGCCCGAGCCAGATACACAGCCTTCGATTTCATCGCATGCGCCTCATGGACAGTCTGCTTAGGTGTCCTAGTCGTTGGCATCGACAAGCTTTGGAGTGCCTAAAGGTCTCTTACAGACGGAAAATAAAATCCCCTAAAACTGACAGTGGCTCTCAAACTCAATCGGTTCACCGCCCGTTGGATGCCGCAGGCCTAATTTCCAAGCGTGCAACTGTAGCCTCGGCGCGGCTTCAAAGACCTCATCCATCGCGTAAATCCGGTCACCTAAAATCGGGTGACCTATCGCCCAACTATGCACGCGGAGTTGGTGGCTGCGGCCTGTGATGGGGTGGAGTGCCAGGCGCGTCTCATTTCCGTCTCGCGCTAAAACCTCCCAGTCCGTGACGCTGGGTTTGCCGTGCTGCCAGCTGACCATTTGCCGCGGGCGGTTCGGCCAATCGGCAATCAAGGGCAGGTTGATGCGCCCGCTCTTGCCGTCAACTTTGCCTGCCACACGTGCGATATAGGTTTTCGTCGTATGGCGGCGTTCAAATTGAAGGCCGAGATGGCGTTGGGCGGGCTTATTGCGCGCGAAGACCATGACACCCGAGGTTGCCATATCGAGACGATGCACGAGCAGGCTTTCGGGGTAGAGCGCTTTCAGCCGCGTCTGCAGACTGTCAGGCAAGTCGCGCCCCGGAACGGAAAGCAATCCCGCAGGCTTATCCACCACAAGCAGGTCATCATCCGCATGGATGATTTTGAGCGGTTCGACCGACGGAGCGTAAATGAAGCTGCGCCGTTCGGGTAGCGGTCCTTTTGGTAGAGGCAGAGGACCGGTCGGGGCGGCCCCTTTAGTCGAGGCGTTCGGCGACGACATTTTCGCCCTCCAACCGTAGTGCAATTTTGCCGCGCAGCATATCCAGCGCGTCTTGCCCGAAAATCTCGCGTCGCCAGCCTTTTAGCGCGGCAATATCGGCGCTTTCGCCAAAGGCCGCCAGTTGTTCAATATCGCGGGCATTTGCGACCAAACGGGTGGCAATCCCCTCGACTTCGGTGCGCAGGCGTAAGAGCGTTTTTAACATTTCAATCCGAGGGCCGAGAGACGGCGGCATGTGCTGGACCTTTGGCGCAGGGGGCGCGTATTCGGCAGCGTTGTCAACGGCAGCGGCGAGGCTCTCTACAAGCCCCGTGGCGGAGGAGGATTTCTCAAATCCGCGCGGAATGCCGCGCAATTTCGCGAGCGCTTCAATCGTACGCGGGCGTTGCTGGGCGAGATCATACATGGCGTCGTCTTTTAAAACGCGGCGACGCGGAATGTCTTTTTTGATAGCTTGCCGTTCGCGCCAAGCGGCAGCAGCTTTCAGGGCCGCGAGATAAGGCTTTTTATTGCCGCGCAGTTTTAGACGCTGCCAAGCTTCTTCCGGCTCAAAGGTATATAGATTTTCATTCGAATGTTGGGACATTTCCTCCATGACCCATTTGAGGCGGCCTTTATCTTCAAGCTCGCTAACCACATCCGGATAGAGATCGCGCAAATGCGTGACATCGGCGATGGCATAGGAGAGCTGTTTTTCGGAGAGCGGACGGCGGGACCAATCCGTAAACCGAGCGCCCTTGTCCAAGCTGATGTTCAGACGGGCTTTCACCAGGGCGCCGTAGCCCACACTATCACCTAAGCCGATAGCCATACCTGCAATTTGCGTATCGAAGATCGGGCCCGGGACAGCGCCGCAAATCCGGTAAAAAATCTCCATGTCCTGACGCGCCGCGTGCAAGACTTTCGTAATGTTCTTATCCATCAACAGCTCTTTGAGCGGTGTCAGGTCAATCCCATCCGCCAGCGGGTCGATGATCGCATCTTCCTCGGCAGTCGCAACCTGCACGAGGCAGAGAATGGAATAAAATGTGCTCTCGCGCATAAACTCCGTATCGATGCAGACAAACTCATGTGCGCGTGCGGCGTCGCAATATGTGCGCAGAGCGTCTGTATCTCGGATTATGTTCATAGAGGCTATACTGCGTCCGTTCCGTGTAAGGCGAATTTCTCGGAGAGGAGATCCAGCATCGCATTCGTTGAGCGTCTTTCCGCAAGTTCATTATACACGGTGCCCATTTTTTTATTGTCGGCCGCAGGATTGGTGAAGCTGTGGACCACGCCGCCATAAGCATGAATTTGCCAGTCGCATTTCTTCTCGGCCAATTCTTCGCCAAATGATTTGAGAAGATCGGGCGTTGCCATCGGATCATCCCATCCGTGACAAACGAGGACACTGGCTTTGCATTTCTTTTTCGGCAAACCTTCCGGCGCGTCCAGCAACCCGTGGAAGGAGACTGCAGCGTGCAGGTCGAGCCCGGCGCGCGCCATATCCAATGTGCAGAGCCCGCCAAAGCAATAGCCGATCGCGGCCATGTGGGTTTCGTCAACTTCGTCCAATTT
>ENA-ORXR01003301-ORXR01003301.1-marine-metagenome-genome-assembly--contig:-NODE-3301-length-14535-cov-8.124568_pt1 | contig 14535 bp, 9 predicted proteins | sample MGYA00237866_ERZ511479 | MGnify/ENA metagenome assembly ERZ511479 | reverse complement strand
GGCGGGGGCGCCGGCAGGCCCGCCCGCCGGTGGCGCAGGTGCGCGCGGGCCGCCACCGCGGGCGGGGCGGTGGCGCCGCCTCGGCGGCGGCGCGGTCGGCGAGCGGCGGCCGGGATGGACGCGCCGGCTTGCGAAGGCGGACGCGTGACGAGTCGAGTTGGCCACGCGCGTTGCCCCACTCTGCCCATTCAACTCGTCTGTCTGTTGCCCTGAAAGTGGGTCCATGGGCAGCCGCGGTTGAATGCCTGGACGCACCTGCGTCCTGTACAGTAATATGACAGAACTTCATAGGAGTGCTACTTTACGATACCAGAGTCCCGTGCCATTCCGTGGTGGCAATGCCATGCATCCGCCATCTCGTTGGATGCAGTTGTGCCATGCTCTGGGCGCGCCCCGCGCTGCCAGACAAGACGGGAGGACTCCTCGCCACGGGTGGCAGCGTCGGCCGTCGCCCGCTCCGTGCTCTTCCACTCCCCTCCTGTGCGTCCTTGAGGTCCACCCGTGGGGTTCTTGGACCTCGCCACGCACGCGCCCTTGCTTCCCTCTACGGGAGGTGCCTTGCCTGCTCGCCCCTGTGCCCCGGCCGACGGTCTTTGCTGCCGCCCGACGCGTGCCCGCCCCCTGTCTTCTCCACACGATCTCCATCCGTCTTGATCGGCTACCGGCTGCTGCTGTCGTCGCACTCGCCGCCTGTTACGCACTCTGTCCCCGTCTCGGTGTTTTTTCAGCATGTGGTCCCACCCGCCGTCCGCCGTCAGCATCCATGTGCAGCCGAGTGGCTGCCTCTGTCCGTCCCGTCCATTGGTCCGACTGTGCTCTTGACGTTGACGGTGGTGGTCGCCGTGGTGGTGTGCCCGTGGTTGATTCCGGTCAGTACGCCGCCCTACCCCCCCCACGGCGCGTCGCGTCCTCGCGCGCGCTGTGGCTTGTTAACCCTAACCCTCGGGGCTCCCCCAGTCGCCGTCGTACCGTTTTGCCCCCACCGTGTCCCGAGTGGGGCCCGTGGGGGACGGTGTGGCCGCGCGGGGAGCTTGCGCCCGCTCTGCCCCTGTCCGATGCCCCCTTTTGGAGGTCCCGCGTCCGCCTCTGGCCCTCTCTGCTGCTGCGTGTGACGTGCCCCCTCTTGTGCCCTCACGGGTCGTCGGGGGGGGGACTTGTCGTGTGCACGCGGCGGTGGTGGGGGAGGGGGGCGGTCGTGGCGGCCACGCGGTTTTTCTTACCGGGTCCCGGGCTGGTTGCTTTGTTGCCTTTTTTTCTTGCGGCTTTTTTGGTGTTGTTTGTGTGTTCCCCCCGCCTTTCACCGCGCCGCAAAGAAACCCGGTGGTTGCGACGGCGAAAACAAACCAGCAGCGGAAAAAAGCACGACGCGTGTCGCCAACCCTGCCATCCGGTTGGGGCTGGCCGCGTCGCTCGCCGACGGCCGATACCTCGCCGGGTCGACCACGCCACGCCGCCATGACCACCACCACCGTCTGTCGTCTTGATGCCGCCCCGTCGAGCAAACCGTGCGCCGATCGCTGCAGCACAGTATCTCTGTTGGTCCCTGGCCGTCCGCTGCGGATGGTGACGTGGCGGGTGGTTCCCCGGAAGCGGCGGCCAGACGAGCGTGGAGGCCAGAGCAGCGGCGGAGCTGCTGCTGGTACTTTCGACAATGGGGAGCGGCGGCGACTTTGCGGCCGGGCGCCCCGTGACGTTGACCGAGACGCGCCCCACCCCCGCCAGTGACACACCCGTCGCCGCCCTGTGCGTGGCGGTCGGGTCGTGTGCTTCACCACTTTTGTTGACACGTGGATGCCGTAAGGCGACCGCGGACGTCACAATGCCGTGCGCTGCCCGGGGTGGGTCTGCCGACCGGCTTGCCGTCGACGGGTGTGCCGTCGCGACCGTTTTGCGGTTTGGCTGCTGCCTCTGCTCATTGTTGGGCTGCCAGTGGCGTCCTGCGTCGTCGTTTCTGCGCCTCCCCGCTCGCCCTGGTCGGTGCGTGCTTCCATGAAGCGGATGGGGTTCCACCGCCGCATTGCATCCGCTGCTGGGCGTGGCATGCCGCCGTCCCTCGCTGCTGGGCCGGCGGATGTCTTCCCCCGTGGGCGCTCCGCCTCGGGGGCTGCCACCATTCAGCCGCCTCAGGTCCTGCCCGTGTCTCGTCCGTCGATTTGTGTGTGGTGGTGGGTGCGGCGTTAGTGGCAGGCGCCACCGCCATCAGCGACGAGGCGGCATGCGTGTGGAGTTGCCGGGGGTGGTGCATGGGTCGGGCGGCTTGGCGGGCGCCCCGGCGGGGGACCACGGGCGATGCAGGTAGGGCCGCGCTCCTGTGGGGGGTGCGCTTTGTGCATGGGTGGGTCTTGGGGTCGCGTGGGGGGTGGGGAGCGCGTGGGCGCTCGAGCTGGGCGGCATAGGGGTGTCGCGCGTGGCGGCGCCTTGTGCCTTCCTTGACTGACGGTCCGGTCCTTTTGTGGCTGTGGGTGGTACGGCCGGGCACACGTGCGCGTGTGTGGCAACTGGGTTGCCGTCGTACCGCTCAGCCTCTCATTTTGCGGGCCGCCCCGTGCCGGGGCGCGCAAGCGCAGTTGAAAAACACTGCGGCCTGCTGGGCTACGCGACGCTGGTGACGCGGAGCTCTTCCTGGCCTCCATCTGTTTGTCTCGTTCGTCTTCGTTTCCACCTGTTTGTCTTGTCTGATTCCTGGAGTGTGCTCGACGGCGACGTGAGAGCGTGCCGGGGGTGTGCGTTGTGTATGGAACGAGCGATGCATTTTTTTTTTCGCTTTACCTCCTCTCCGCACACCCACTAAGTCAAAGTCAATCCTGCTGTACAGCACCCACCTCTTAACGCCCTCTACTTTCGCACCGACCACTCCCGTCGCATACAGACGTCCCCGTCAGATGGGGATTGTGTTGTAGTCGACGTGCGGGAACGCCCCGAAGCGACCGTTGGCATCCACAGTCACCGACGGCCCCGTCCAGCGGTTGAGCCGCGCCGCCGCCACCTCCTCGACCGTTTCAGACACGTCGACAAGCACCTCGGGGGTGACGGGCACCAGCCGCTGGAAATGCCTCCGTCGCACCCGCCGGCGCCGCTGCCCCAAGTCCCCGTCGTCAAAGTCCGACCCACCCGAGAACTCATCATCGTCGTCCCGGTCCTCGTCCAAACGGTCCAGGATCAGTGCCCCCGGCGGCAGCAGGGCCGGTGCGTCGAGAGTGTGGGAGAGACTCACCCCAGCCCACCCAGTCGTGTCCACCGCCGTCACGCGCAGGCGACCGACGAGCACCACGCCCGGCCCCGACACCGTCAGGCCTTCGGGAGGCACCGTCGCCATCGTCATGTATGGCAGCTGCGAGAGGGTGTGCGTCGCGCGCGCGACGAGGTCGCCACCCGCCGCCATCGAGCCAGGGCCCCCGCCGGCTGGCCCAAACTGGCTGTCTGCAAACGTTACGGACGCGGCAACCGACTCGGAGGTGTGGGAGAGCGCGTACGGGGGCACGTCGACGAGGCCATCCAGCACGAGGAGCCGCGCGACGGCACGGGAAACCTCGTTGCGGACGGCGGGCACTTCCCGGCAAACATTCCGCAAGGCCTCAACGGGCAGCCAAAAGACGGTCGCCTCGCCGGCGGTCTCGCACGCACAGAACTGCAGCGCCGCCGACTGCGCCGTTGCTTGTGCTTGGAGCAGCCGCCCCCGCGGCGACGTCGGGTCAATGTCCTCAACCGCGATCATCGCCGAGGGCCCGCAGTAGAGGTGCGCGCGTGGTAGGCAGTAGTGGATCGCTGCCCCCGTTGAGAGCTGGAGGCTCGCCCGCCCGCCGAGCGCCCGCCCGCCGAGCTGCACCGGCGCATCGTCCTCCATCGGCAGCTGCGTTGAGTCGTCGGTGCGCCCGGCGAGGGAGTAGCGCCGCGCGTACGCGGGGGAGGTGGGGACGGGCATGTCCCGCTGCACGGGTGCGAAGGGCTCGAAGCGCGCGTCGAGGTCTTCATCATCGGCGCCGTCATCAAACGCTCGAACCGCCGCCTCGGCGGCGGCTAAGTCGACGCCACCGTCGCTTCGACTGCCGTCGCTGAAGCTCTCGCTCCCAGTGCTGTACGAGTAGGAGCTCGCAGAGCGGTTGTCGTCCCCGTTGCCCCGTGTGTCGCTAGTGTCGCGCGGTATCCCGTCGAAATCATCGGACAGCTCGGCGCCGGGGCCGTCCAGCGCTGTCAGCGGGTCGTTCCGACGGACGGCCCGTGAGCGGGGCCCCTCCTCTTCGCTCGACGACGTCGAGCCGTCGCTGCCGAGCCTCGACACGGGCGGCGTCTGGCCCGACGACGAGCCGCTAATGTTGCGGCGAACGGCGCGGGCGGGCGCCGACGACGGGCCACCACCGTTGCCACGGCGTGCGACCGGCGGTTGTCCGCGCGGCGAGCCGATGCCACTGCCGCCGCTGCCGCGGCTGCCGTTCCTGCCGCCGCTGCCGCGACTGCCGTTGCTGCCGCCGCTGTCGCTGCGGCCGCCGCTGCCGCCGCCGCTGCCGCCGCCGCTGCCGCCGCGGCTTCCGCGGCTGCCGCTGTGGCCGCCGCTGCCACCACTGCCACCGTTTCCACCCCTCCGATCTCCACTCTCCGAGCGGTGATGGTGGTGGACGTGCCGCCCGTGCGGAGACCGTTCCTCGTCCCCCCGATGGTGGTGATGGTGGTGCCGGTGGTGTCCGCTGACCCGCGGCATCACCCCCGCGTGCCGAGCCGCCGTCTCTGCATCCTCCCCCGCGTGAGTGTGCTCGATGAAGCTCGACTGCGCTTCCACCGGGATGCCCGCCCGCGTCAGGCTGTTGGTCAGCTGCTGCGACCGCCGGTGGGCAAGCAGCGACGCGGAGCCGACGCGGAGCGCACCGCTGCACACAAACAGGAACGCCCCGCCGCGCTGGTCCACGACATCCCCAACAGCGAGCTCCTCAAATCGCCCCGGTGACGCGACGAAGCGATCGAACGTCGTCTCGCTAATCTGGGCGAAGAAAGGAGACTTGCGAAGGACCTCCCGCGCCGACTGGTGGCGGCTCGGCCGCCGTAGGCGGTCAACAACGAGGAAGTAGCGCTGCCGCACCGCCGACAACTCCGACGCGAGTTGCTTAAACTCGGCCGCGTCGATGGCGCCGCCGGCGCGGAGTTCCGCGAGGCACTGCTCCTGCTTGGCAAAGACGAGTCGAATCGTCGAGTCGGTCTGCACACATGAGAAGAGGTAGGCGTCCATTGTCTCGAGTCGCGAGAGGAACGTGACGGCAGAGTCGTAGAGGTGCTCGACCTCGGCGAGGACGTGCGGGGACTCGGTCAGCCACGCTTCCTTGAGCACCTCCGTCGCCGCAGTCACGACCACGCTCGTCACAGCAATGCTGCTCTCAATGCTCGACCGGCCAAATAGCCCCTGCACGCACGCGGCGGCCTTGTGCAACATCGCAAACTTGCCGACAAAGGGGCGGCCGAGGAACTCAAAAAGATCGTACGGCCGCCGCTCCTCGTTGGCATCAAGTGCGTGCAGTAGGTCCTCAGACAGCGCCACGAGTGCCGCGAAGTCCACAACTGACACGTTGAAGTTGGAACGCACGCACGTGAGCATCTCCATGAGCACCCGCCGACGGACCTCACGGTCGAGCTCCGACCCAACGTCCCGGTATATGCGGCTGTCGTGGATGCGTTGCACCTCCCGGAACACCCCGCTGAGTGTCCGCTCCGCCGGCTGCCGGGACTGGGGCCGGAAGGGGCGCTGCGGGGAGAGGGCACCGAGCGGAGACACCGGTTGCTTGTCAAGCGACGACCGCGCCGAGCCGCCCGCGCCGTGTCGACCCCAGTTACGCACCCGCCCGGCACTGCGGGAGTGTTGGCCAAACACCTGCGCGTCGTTGGGCGACCGTGACGCTCGCGACACGCCGCGACGCATGTTGTCCCATGCCTCCCCAATAGCGCCCATAACGCCGGCCGGCTGATTGAGCGTATCCATGTCATAGTCGACCGGGTTCATCCCGCCACCGCCCCGCGGGCCTGTCGACAGGCCCGGATACTGGTCATCGTCGTCGTCCCAGTCGTCATCGTCGTCGCCGCCGCCGCCGCCGCCGTCACCGCCCTGCGAGGCGATATGGCCCTTCTCCGCGCGCTGCGGCGACCGACCGCCGCCGCCCCGCCCGCGGGGCGACGAGTGCCCGACGTTCGACAAGAAGAGTGGGCTATCGTCCGCCACCAGCGTTGCATCCCCTCGCGCGCCCCCCGTTGCCCCCATGCCCGTGCTGTGTTGCCGCCCCGCTCGGGATGCGATGCTGCTGCGGCGCGGGATGTCCAACGAAATCTGGGGCGTGCGATCGCCCCAACCTGCCGGGCCGCCGAGGCTTCCATGCCCGAGCGGTACACCGCCGCCAAACGCGGCCGCCCCGCGCCCGTCCCGCCGGTCCCGGTCCCGCCCCTGGCCGCCACCCGCCGGCCCTGGCGAGGCTGACGCAAAGCGGGTCGTGTGCTTGCGATCCATGTCCGGGGCATCGTCCCGCTCGGCCGCGATGCTCACTCGCCGGTTGAGGTTGTGGAGGTCGAGGCTCCGCCGCATATCCCCGGGCACCGCGCCGCGCATGTCCATTGATGCCCGCACATAGTCGTCGACAGAGGACGCGTCGAGCCACCCGGCAGGCAACACATTGTCCCGCACGTACGACCAGCGGGTGGCTTTACTGCCCCCGTCAATGGCCAGCGAGTCGAGGATGGCGAGAGACTTTTGGGTCATGAGCGACCGCGCACGGGCGAGGAAGGTCACTCGCGTCACATCCGCTTCTGCCAACCCCAGGAGCTTGAGCGCGGGCGCCACCGCCAAGCCATTGACGAGCAGAGACAGGGCGACAATACCCGTCGTCCACAGCACGACGCGGGAGCGCACAGCAGACGGCAGCTCCGCGGCTTCCGCAACCTCAAGCGCAAGGATCAAACTCACCGCCCCGCGGAGACCCGACAGTCCGACAAAAATCGAGTGGCGGGGCGTAAACCACTTCTGGCGTAAGGAGAGCAGCGGGTGGAAGAGCGCGAGGAACACAAACCGCAGCAGTTGGAGAAAAAGGAACCACACAAAGATGTAGACGTAGTCGCGCCACTCGTGTTGCGAGCCAGAGCAGGACCAGGTGAATGCGGTGACGAGTAGCCCTGCGTAGACAAACACAATGGTGTTGGCTACCCACGCAATGTACTCCCATAGGTGGTGTAGCGGGTCTCGCACCGACGGGGAGATGAGCGGCCGCGCATAGGCCGACAAAAGCAGCCCCGACGCGACGTTGCAAATGACGCCCGATACTGTCGCCGGAACCTGTGCCGTCCAAAAGCCGAGGAAGGCAGTGACGACGAGCACCGACGTTTCAACCTCAAACGTCTCGTAGACAAGCGACAGGATCAGCAGGGCGGCGAGGCCAAAGGCCAGCCCCATGGCGACGCCGCCAAGCGACAAACGGAGGACGCGCACGACAATCTGCAGCGGCGACTCAACGTCCCCGTCCACAACGCCGACCGCCTTGGCGTTGGCAAAGAAGGCCTCCCACAACACAAACGCGCTGCCGTCGTTGAGGAGGGATTCCCCCTCAATGAGGACGTTGAGCAGCTCCGACGCGCCCGCTGACTTGAGCGTGGCGGTGACGGAGATGGGGTCCGTCGCGGAGAGCATCGCCCCAAACATCAGCGCCGACCACCAGGTCGGCCCCCAAAACCGCGTCCGCAGCACGTGCAGCTGGAAGGCGGCGACGACAAACACCTGGAGGATAACCACGACAAACGAGAGCGTCACAATCGGCACGAGGAGGCGCTTAAAGACGTGCCACTCGGTCGCGTAGGCGGCCTCAAAGATGAGCGGCGCGAGGAAGACAAAGAAAAAGATGGTCGGCGGGTTGAGGTGCACCCACTGCCGCAGGGAGCGGGTGAGCATGCCGAGGCCCGTCGCGCAACCGACGGCGCCGAGGATCGCCCCCATAATCAGAAGCAGCAGCGTGTAGGGGAGGCGGAGCAGCGGCACCAGCGGCTGCGCAATGATGCCAAACAGCAGCGCGAGCAGCGGGAAGATGAGGATGGTCAGCTGTGCGCGGCACGCATGGTCGCGGCAGGGGGGGGCGACGGGGGAGAGGAGGCAGTTCTTGGGGTTGGGCGGCTGGTCGCACAGGTCGACGTGGGCGTGCTCGCCGCCATGCGCGCCGCCGCCGGCGTGCGCGCCGTCGCCGCCATGCGTGTCGCCGACGCCGCCCGGGACAACGATGCCACCGGGGACGGCAACGGGCCCGCCAGTGTGCTGTCCAGAGGCCGGGACGGTGGCGGCCACGAGCAGCAGCAGCAGCACGGTCGCGACGCGGGCGGCGGGCAGTAGGCAACGGCCGCTGCGACCGAGGCGGGCCATCGTGGCGGCCTGCCGACCGCAACGGAACCAGAAAAGGTCAAGACGCAATCAACGACGGTCGAATCCCGACAGAGGTGGCCGGCAGGAGAGAAGGGGGAAGGGTGCCGCAACGGCTTCGGCGTGCCGCTCGTCCCGACGCACCAGCGTCTGCGGACAGAGACGGCAGCCACCGCCGACGCTCGATGTGTCCCGCTCGTGAACGTCTGCTGCCACAGCGGGCGAGCCCCAAGTACCCCCCGCCCGTCGCGCCAGCCCGCCGCCCGCCCCGTGGGCCGCCAAGCTGCCGCCCTGCCCCGTCTCTGCGATCATCTACCTCCCACCTGTGGTTGTGGGCCATCGACAGGGGTCTCGCCCACAGAGGGAGTGTGGTACAACCATCCACATGACGCCGACCACAGACGCGCCCAACCGGCGCGCGACCCGCCGTGTGTGGTCGTAAGCCACCGCCGCCGTCCGCAGCGTTGATCTCCATTCCCATCCCATAGCGCGTACCAAGGAGGCGAGGCTGCGGCGTTCCGCGCGTCGCGTCAGGTGCCCAATGCGTCTGTCCACTATGGGAAGGGGCGGCAGCCCAATGGGAGCCCAGCAACGGCGGCCCGGCAAGCGCCGTTCAGTGAACTGGTGGAGCCATGCCCAATGGCTCTCACCATCACAGTAGGGTGAGAGAAGGTCGGAGATGTGCTTGAAGGCCCCAATGAGGATGTATGGTCGAACGGCCAAGCCGCGTGCCGCGGCTCGGCTCGGTCTGCGGTCCGGCGCGGTGATCAAGAGGCGCGGCAGGGTGGCCCGCGTGTTTTGTGGTGGGCAGCTCTGGTGCCTTCGAGCGAGGATGATTCTTGAGGTGGTGGGCGCAGCTAGCCATGGGAGGTCCGAGACTGGCCCGGTGCTTCGCGGCACCGTTTCCACTTTTTCCATGAATCACGCGGGATCTCCCCGAAGGTCCATCTCCAAGAACTACAGACTCAAGGTGGTAAGTTCAACATTCTTGTTAAATACATTCGGGACCCTGCGTCTTCGTCTCTGTAACCACCACGCGCCCACAGCTGTGGATGCCACCTGAATGGCTCTCCGATGCATCGGCGATGGGCGATGGCTCACGCGACGGGGTGCTACAGTGCCCCAATGCCCAGTGCGCAGCGTCGGTGTCCCCCACGGCGCGTCACGGGTGTTTTGCGTGTTCAACCCAGACATGCTGACCCCACACCCCCCGCCCCCCCTCGCATGCTCCGCCTGTCGCCTTCGCGGGCCCCACTCCCGCGGGGCGCGCGGTATCGGGATACTGCAACGCTGGCCACGGGTACGTAGGACCGACGGGTGCCCGAGTCCCCGGCCGGCATACAGAGCACGCCCGCTGCCCCGCCTCGTAGCGCAAGCGACTGCCCGTCCGCGGCCGCGCTGACCCCCCGCCCCGGGGAGGGGGGTCAGCACGGCCGCGGTGGGGCCGCGGTGGGGCCCCATGGCCGGCGGCGGCGCCCCGACCGGGGCAGCGCCCGCCGCTCTAGCTACGGACACTCGCCCGACAAGCCGCGCTTGCCGTTGGTGGACAGAGTCCACGCATTTGGCGGCGATGGGGGGCGTCCCCCGCGTGCCCCGGCCTCCCACCGCCGCCGTCATGGTGTTGCGGCCGCCTGGGCGCCGTGGCGGCGGCTTGCCGGCCTTGCAGCACCGCTGGTGAGCGGTATAAAGTGTGCCGAGGTTGTCAGAAGAGAGTCCGCGGAGACGCGCCCATGCCGCCGTCATTGACACACCAGCCAAGCGCCACGGGGCCCGTGCCGCAGACCGCAACAGCATCGGCGTGCCGCGGGGCTCCATAGCTCCCCGCCGCCCCGGTGCCGAGCCGCGCAGCGCCCACACGCCACCATGGCCGGGCGGCCCGCCCGCGCGTGGCCACGGCTGCTCGTGATCTCGGCGGCGACCGCCGCCGCCGCGTCAGCTGCGTCGGCCGCCGCCCTGCGGCGCACCTACGCGTCGACCACCGCCCTCGACGGCGCCAGGGCGGCGCTGCACTGGACGCTCCGCGGCGACTCGATCGACTTGGCCCTCGTCATCACCGCCGCGGCGGTGGTCACGCCCGCCGCGGGCGCGTTGTGGGTCGGCTTTGGGATCGGGGACCCCCAGTCGGGCGGCATGGCCGGCGCGGACATTGTGACGGCCGAGTTTGGGGGCGGCGGCGGTGGTGCCAACTGCACCCTCGTCGACCGCCACGTGCCGATGGCCGCCCACCCCCTCGGCTCGGCCGTCGGCGGCGCCGCCGTCTTCCCCGTGCCCGACGATTGTCCGAGCAAGGCGTCGTGGGCGCTCGCCGCCTGCGCCGTTGACGTGGTAGCGGGCACTCTCACGCTCGAGGCGAGCCGCTCCCTCGCCGCCCCCGACGCCGCCCAGGACCGCCCCATTGTGGCCGGCCGCAACACCCTCCTCTACGCCTATGGCAACGGTTTTTCCTACCACGGCCCCACGCGGCGGGCCGTCGAAGTCGACCTGTCCGCGCCCGGCGCGGCGGCGGTCGTGGCGGGGGACTTGGCGTCAACGGGGGACCTCCCGCCCGACGCGGACGGAGCCGTGACGCTGACCATGCCCAACTACACGGTCGCGGCGGTGGGGACCGATTACGGGTGTGCGGCGTTTGAGGTGCCCGCGCCGCCGCCCGGGAGGGCGCCCCAGATGATCGCCGCCGAGGCGCTGGTCGACCGGTCGTCGTCTGGGGGGCGGCTGGTGCATCATTTAGTGCTACTCCTTTGCCGCAAGACGCCCGAATTTGACACGTGGAAACTGGGGCGCTCGTGCCGCAACGTGCCAAATTTTTGTGGACCCGAGTCGGTGTTTGGGTGCGTTTGGCGGCCGGCTGGGTGGGGGGGGAGGGGGGGGGGGCGCGTCGTTGCCGCGCGCGTGCCTGGCCCGGCGACTTGTGTGAGGGGAGACGACGAGCGGCGCGGTGGGGCAGGTACCCGCGTGACGCGGCCACCTAGGGTGACCGTGTGTATTGACATCTGCCATCTCTCTTCCGCCCTCCCTTCGTCCCCCCTTCTGCTCTGGCGCGCGCGGCACAGGTGGGGCATTGGCGGCAAGCCGCTCGTCTTCCCCGACGTTGCCGGCTTCCCCCTCGCCGGCAAGCAGCGCTTCTTCCTGCTGCAAGTACACTATGACAACCCGACGGCGGCGGCGGGCATTGTCGACACCACCGCTGTGCGGTTGCACACGACCAGCAAGCCGCGGGCGCAGGACAGCGGCACCCTCTGGTTGGGCAACATTGGCATCACCATTGGGGACGAGCGCGTGGCGAGCCGCAATTACACGTACACGTGCCCGAGTGAGTGCACGTCGCAGTTGGCGGGGCCCGTAACGGTGTTTTCCTCGGTACGTTGCGGACGCTGCCGTTGCCGTGTTTTTTTTTCTCGAATGGAAGCGATGGGCGTTTGTCGCTGTCGCCACTGGCTTGCCTTTTATCGTCTGCTGCACGCATCGACTGACACGGCGATGCCTGCTTCTCTCCTCTCAAATTGTCTCCGTCTGCCACCTTCTTGTTGTGTCTGTCCGCCGTTCCGTCCATAGACGCTCCATGCGCACTACACGGCGACGCAGATGTGGACCAACGTGTACCGCAACGGCACCTTCCTCCGCACAATTGAAGGCGTCAAGCACTGGTCCAACAACCACCAACGCCCGACGCTGTTTGCGCCCTTCACGCTGCTCCCCGGCGACCGACTGACGCTGTCTGCCGAGTTCAACGTGGACAAGGTCGTGGCGTCGGGCCGCCCCGCCCCCGCTTGGGGCTACGGCACCGCCGACGAGATGCTCATCACGACGCTCTTTGTGTACCCCCGCCCGCGGCGCGTCGGGCCCGCCGCCGCGCCGGGCGACACGATTGCGAGCTGCGGGGGGCTCCACCGCGCGCGCCTCGGGGGGGACGTGACCGTCTGCGCGGGGCGCGTCGAGGCGGCGGACAACCCGGCGGCCAACACGTTGGGCGTCGACCTCTTTCCCGTGTCGGCGCGGGCGGTGGCGGACGAGGCGGGGTGGGCCGACCCGTTCAACGAGCCGACTAGTTGCGCACGGGGGCGAGGTGCTCGCGGCGGGCGGCGCCTTCTCCCCGGTGTACCTGTTTAGCCACGTAGACGCCGCGTCGGTGGCGCCTTTTGTGCGGCTCACCGCCGTGGCCGCCGCCACGGCGCAGGCGGACCGCCCCAACGGGGCCACCGCGCACGCGTCGCGGGCGGCACGCTCCTCGTCAGCGCCGGCCACCTGCTGCCGGCGGCCCGCCGCGGCGCACCCGCCCGCCGCCCGACGCTCACGCCCGCCGGGGCGGTGGCGGTCGGCGACGCCCTCACCGCACCCGACGGGTCCGCCCTGACCGTCACGGTCGTCGGGCGGCGCGTGCGCGCGCGGGGCTTGTACCACCCACACACGCTGGTGGGCACGCTCGTCGTGGACGGGGTGGTGGCCACCGACCGCACGACGGTGGTGGGGGGGGGGTGCAGCGGCGGTGCTGCTTGCGCCCCTGCGCGCGGCGTACGGGGCGTGGTGGACGGCGCCGGGGGGGGTGGCCAGCCGCGTGCTCGCCGCCGGTGGGCCGCGCGCGGCGCGGGCGGTGGCGGCGGTGGTGGGGGCGGCGCAGGCGGCGGCGGTCGCCGCCTGGGCATGTGCATGCGTGGCGCGCCGACCTTGGCGGCGCTCACCCCCTTTGTTTGTTCACGCAACGTGCTGGCGGCCGACTGGAAGGCATTCGCCGCCCGTTGCCCGGCGCTCGAGGTGCTGTCTGTCCACGTGTCGCAGTTGCACCCGGAGGAAGTGCGGCGGGGGCTGCCCCCTGCGTCGCCGTTTCCGCACCTCCACACCTCTTGGCGCATCGAGCCGGGCGAGGTCTTCCTGACCCGCCCCCGCGACAGGGCGGAGAACGACGGAGCGGCCGGGGTGGCCGCTCTTCTGGAAGACCGCCGACTGCGCGACATGGGGACGGTGGGCTGGCTGATGGACCCGTCGGACCCTCCTCTTGTGGGGTCGTTCCTGTTGCCCGCGCCTGGTCTGCCGACTATTTTTGCGGCCGAGGTGATGATGAGACCATTCTTGTTGTCTTGCCAGCGGATAGTACGCGTCTTGTCCTTCCCCCAAACCCAAACAAGTGCATTGTGAATCTCTGGACCAACGGTCAAAGCTCAATCAATCGGCGATCGCCTCCACCATACCGCGGTATGGTGTATCGGTACCGATGTACGTGGTAGTGCTTTTCATGAAAAAGTGTAAGAATATGTATCTGTCACATGAAAGTGGCGAGAACAATCGCCGTTTGAATGACACCTGTCTCCAAAAGGAGCTTGTTCAAAAACAAGCGCGGCGCCATTGAAGAGAAACGCCGGCGCCACCTGTTGTCGACGGCCGCCGGCACAACATCAGCCTGCTGCCCCCCCCCCACCCCCAACCGTCCCCACCCCAACCGTCCCCCCCCCCGCCCACGCTTCGTCGAAAAACGCCACCTCCAACTCCATGGCTCGCCGGTACAGCCGTTCCGCCGCCGCCTCCACGGCCGCCACCCCCCCGCCCCCGCCGCCCGCCGCCGCGCCCGCCGCCGCCGCCGCCGCCGCCGCGGCCGCCCACTCATCGAGCGCCGTTTCCGCGTCGGCGGCGGCGGCCGCAAACGCGGCGCCCGCGTACACGCCGAGCCACGCCTCGTAGGCGGGCACCCCCCCGCCGGGCCGCCCGCCGCCGCCGCTGCCGGCGTCGACCAGCGCCCGCCCGACGTGCGCGTACAAGCGCATGCAGGGGACGAGCGCGGCCACGGCGGCCGCGGGGGGGGGCGCCTTTGCATCTGCGTCGGCAGCGGCGGCGGCGGCGGCGGCGGCGGCGGCGGCGGCGGCGGCGCCACCACCGACCGCCGACCCGACGGCGGCCGCCAAAAAGTCAGTGTAGGCCCTTGTTGCTGCCGACGGCGGCGGTGGCGCTTCCCCCCGCGGTGGGGGTGGCAGCGCCGCCCGCTCGGCCTCTGCATCAGCCGCGAGGCGGGCCAAGCGGCGCCGCACCGGGGGTGGTGCGCCGGGCGCCGACGCGAGGTCCGCGTAGGCCGCCGCGTAGGCGGCAAGGAAGTGGGTGTCTTGCGCGGAAAAGGCGCTGTGGGGGGGGGGGGGGGGAGGAGCGCACACGGGCAGGGTGCGCCAAGGCGGGAGGGCCAACCA
>ENA-ORXR01003298-ORXR01003298.1-marine-metagenome-genome-assembly--contig:-NODE-3298-length-14550-cov-15.008706_pt1 | contig 14550 bp, 11 predicted proteins | sample MGYA00237866_ERZ511479 | MGnify/ENA metagenome assembly ERZ511479 | reverse complement strand
GATGTCGCCGCCATCGCCGAACCACCTCTCGGCACCGCCGAACTCACCTCCTCCTACGACCGCTCCGGCGGCAACCAAGACTGGGGCAACTACAACGTTCCCGCCCAATCCGACGGACTCGTCGACGTCGCCACCTTCGAAGGTCCCGGCGTAATTCACCGTTTTTGGTGCACCGGGCAATACCCCAACATCTGGTCGTTCTATTTTGACGGCGAAAAACAACCGCGTTTTTTGGGCCGAGATTTCTACGCTGAACCTGAAACCAGCACCCACAAGGCTTTCGCAGCTTTCGACACTCTTGCAACCGGCGGCTACAAGAGCTACCTACCGATCCCGTTTGAAAAATCTTTACGCATCGCGGTGCCGCAAGGGAGCAAGATCCAGAAGCCATATTTTCAGTTCAACTGGAACCGCCTTCCAAAAGGTTCGAATGTCTCCTCCTTTCCGAAAAACATTACACCTGAACTTTTGTCCAAAGTACACGCCGCCAGCCAAATGCTGACCAACCGCACCGTGTTCGCCGAGGTCGTGAACGGCTCGAAGCGGACCGTGGATATTCAAGCTCAGGGAGTGACGCCACTACTGCAAACCGAGGGAGAGGGAACCCTCAGATCGTTTGGTATCCGCCCAGACTGGCCTGCCGGACTGTCCGTTACGGAACGACACCGCACACTACGGGAGCTACGCCTCGTTGTAAGTTATAGCGCAAAGGAAGGTGGAGCGAATAGCGAAAAGATGCCGAGTATCAATGTCCCTTTCGGTGATTTTTTCATGAACGCCTTTTCCGTGCGCGACTATACGTCTTTCACCACTTCGGTGGCCGACGGATGGTTCATGAGTCGATTTCCGATGCCGTTCACTGCGGGGATGAACATTGATTTGGCGAACGACTCCGCCATGAATCTACGTGCCGAAACGGTATTCAACGTAGTCGAAACGAAAAAGCCGGAGGCCCGCCTGTTGCATGCAGCGTGGGCACATAGCGACCGGCCCAAACGAGCGCTTCCCCAAGAGCACATCGCGCTCAGAACGAAGGGCAAGGGACACTTGGCCGGCTGCTATTTGAATACCATCGGATATGAACGGAACTGGTTCATCCTTGAGGGTGATGACTTGATCCGACGCGACGGTGAAGGTATTCCCTCACTCAACGGAACCGGTTTGGAAGATTATTTCAATGGCGCTTGGTATTATTACGGTCTGTCCGACCGCCCCTTCGCCGGGCTACTCCAAAAGGCGGCCATGCGGACCAGCCAGTATCGGATCCACGGTCCAGACCGGATCGGTTTCAATGAAGAATTGGATTTCCGCTTCGAGTTCGGCCATGTGCTCGGTTCCGGCGCTGCGCCGAACTCCAGCCGCGCGTACATTTCGTCCACAACTTATTGGTACCAAGACACACCTTCCGCTGTTCCCGAACCGCCACCGACGAGCCACCGTTTCCCGTCCAAAGATCCGAACGGTCCAGCCAAAGAAATGGCGGGCCTATTGGAACTGGAACGGATTGGCCACTGGGAAGAGGCTCGGGACCGCTGCTTAGAACTGGCGGACCAGTACAAGGGAACGGCAATCAGTGCGATCATGACTCTGCGCGCGTTCGAGACCGACCGGATTCTCGGAACGGCAACGGAAGATCCGGCGACTCGCTATAAAACTCTCCGACTCGATCCGACCATGCAATCGGCACGTGCCAACAGCTCAATCTTGAAAAAGGGCTTACAAGACGGGTATTCGATCTTGCACCTCAATTCCAGCACAGCGGTGCGGGCACTAGTAAAAGGCAGGACGATTGGCCACGCCAGCAATCCGCGGCACCTGAGTTCGTTCGCGCTGCCCAGCCCGAAAGAACTGGTACTTGAAGTGACCGCAGCCAGAGCAGGTCTCCCTTGGGTCAATTGTACCTTGCAAACTGGAACCAACCGGACGGCGGTGTTGACCGACTGGGAATACGCCACCGAGGCGAACGCACCCGACACCGCTTGGCGAGATGTGAAGGACACCGCCATCGCCTACCATCCGAAGCTTGAATCGTGGGACCTCAGCCCGAACGCCTTTCCAGGCACCCAGTCGAACGGCATGATCCATCTCAGTCCGAAGACCTACGCGCCGGGGACGAAAGGCGTCTTTTATCTTCGTAAACGATTCTAGCCATGTGCGGTATTTCAGGTTTCTTTTCTGCGAACGCACCGGTCAGCACGGCAGGCTATCTCGAAGCCCACGGTCGAATTGCCCACCGCGGACAGGATGATGAAGGATTCGTCGCCCGTAGCATGGACGGTCTGCGTCATTACCGAGGCGACGACAGCGCTGTCGAGTTCGGCCACCTACCCCACCTCGCCACCCTGTCCAAGGCGCAGTGGGTACTCGGCCACCGACGGCTTTCTATCCTCGACTTGAGCGCCGCCGGACACCAACCGATGGTCTCGGCCAACGAACGCTACGTCATGGTGTACAACGGAGAAATCTACAACTACCTCGAACTTCGCAAATCACTCGAACGACAAGGCCACACCTTCTACACCGGCACCGATTCCGAGGTGGTACTAAAAGCCTACGAACAATTCGGAGTCGACTGCTTCGCCACCTTCAACGGCATGTGGGCGGTGGCGATCATCGACAACGAGACCGACGAACTCCTACTCTGCCGCGACCGATTTGGCATCAAACCACTCTACTATCACATGGGCTCAAATGGAGAACTAGCCTTCGCGTCGGAGGCCAAAGTGCTGCGCGACTGGCGGTGCCCGCCACGCATCCATGAACAGCGCGCACGGGAATTCATCGCGGAAGCCCTGATCGACCATCACGAGCAAACCTTGTTAGAGGGGATTTCCCAAGTCCGCCCAGGGACGTGGATGAAGGCCGGCCCATCAGGGATCAGGAAAAGGGTCTACTGGCAGGTGCAATCCCGACGAGAGGCCATCTCAGAGACGGACGCGGTCGACCAACTAGATGAGTTGCTCACTTCGGCGGTGGAACTCCGGCTGCGCAGCGATGTGCCAGTCGGTTCTCTGCTGAGCGGAGGACTCGACTCCACCACCATCGTGTGTCTGGTTCGCAAGATTCTCGACGACCGACGGGCGGAAAACGATTTTGAATTCTTCTCAGCCGTATTTGATGAAGAAGCCTATTCCGAACGGAAGTACATCGAGAAGACCGTCGAACAAACCAAGATGCCCGTCCACTGGGTCACACCAGATCCGGAGCGACTTGAGGCCACCTTGCCGCAGCTCCTGTTCCACCAAGACTTCCCCTTCCGCTCCCTCGCCGTCTACTCCCAGTGGTCCCTGATGGAGCAGGTGCGCCGTTCGAACATCGTGGTGCTTCTAAACGGCCAAGGCAGTGACGAGATTTTCGGCGGCTACGGCAGCCACAACGCCGCCCTTGCAGCGGAACAGTTGGGCCGCGCTCGTCTGTTCGCGGCGTGGAAGACCTTTCGTTGCCTGGTTCGCACCCGCGACGTCTCCCCCAAACTGGCGGCGCTCATGATCGGCTATGAATTGTTGAAACAAATTCGTAAACCAGAGTTACCCAAACGCCCCGCGCCGCGATTAAACCGCCCACTCGTTGCCGAACGAGACTGGCCGCGCCAGACCGGCGCGCTTACGGACCGTCTGGCGCATGACCTTTGCTGCAGTGCCATGCCCGAATACCTACGATATGAAGACCGTACCAGTATGGCTTTCACGCTTGAGTCGCGATTGCCTTTTCTCGACTACCGTCTCGTCGAGTGGGCTTTCACCTTACCGTCCTCACTGCGTATCACGGGTGCATCAAGCAAACACGTACTACGCCGATTCGCCGAGGACCTTATCCCGTCAGCGGTCGTGGGACGAACCGACAAAATGGGGTTCGTCTCACCGCAGGAGCTCTGGCAGAAGGACATCTTAGCAGACGTAATCTCCGACAAACTCACGACGCATCACTCTTCGCTGGTGGACATCCTGTCGGCAACCGGGCTGAAGGCAGTGGAGGATCATCAACGGAGGCGCTCCGGCGATTGGGCTTTTATTTGGCGACTATATTGCTACCTGAAATGGACTGAAGCGTTAGTGTCGAAATAATGTATCTATTTACACTCCCCAAAAGGCGGGCGTTTGAACGGCGATGTCATTCTGAGACCAGAACCCTAAGCATTCTTGATCAGCTACCCTTATCATTTCAGGGGTAGTCCCAAACCCGCGTAGAGCAGAAATCCAGTGGGGAAACGCTTGAATAAAATGTGAGAAAAAATGGCTAAGACCGCGTTATTCATCGCTTATAATTTCCCGCCGCATGGTGGTTCCGGAGTTCAGCGGAGCACCAAGTTCGTCAAGTATCTCAGAGAGTTTGGCTGGGATGTCGTGGTGTTGACCGCTGATGAGGATGCAGGGGTTGTCCGCGACGACTCGCTTTTGGAGGAGATACCCTCAGACACACACATTGAACGCGTCAAGGCCTTCACCACCGGCCCGATCATTGAGTGGACCACCAAACGTCGGATCCGGTTGCTTGGCGTCTTGCTTAATGCCGCACTTAGCCTTCCCGATTACGCAATCTTTTGGAGCAAGAAAGCCCGCCCGGCAGCGTTGCGGCTGGTCGAGGAGCACAATATCGATCTGATCTACTCCACCTCCGGACCTTACAGCAGCCACCTTCTTGGAAAATGGCTGAAGCGTAAAACCGGGCTGCCGTGGTTTGCCGACTTTCGGGATCCATGGAGCACGCGTCTGGCCCCTCCCTGGGTACCGGGCTACAAGCCAGTTAACCGCTGGCTGGAACGATCGGTCTACCAATTTGCGGACCGGGTCTGTTGCGTTTCAAAGACTTGGACCGAGGATCTCGCGGCGGTCGACCGGCGGACCCCTGAGAAGTTCACCACTATCAGCAACGGCTACGATGAGGCGCAATTTCCCGAACTGCCGCCATGGCCAAGGCGTGAGGACACCTTCACCATGCTGTACACCGGCACCTTTCATATCAACCGGCGCCCCGGTGCCATCGTAGCGGCGGTTGACGCCTTGATTGCGGCGGGGGACCTCGATGCGAAAACCACCAAGGTCGTCTTCATCGGCGAGAACGTCCATTTGCATGTACCGCAGCGATCGCCTTTCGAATGCCATGGTTACGTCAAACACAGTGAGTTGGGAGCGTTTCGCGAGCAGGCGGACTGCCTCCTGCTTATCCTGCCCACCTCCGCCGGTGCCAAAGGAAACCACAGCGGAAAACTCTACGAGTATATCGCCGCCAACCGCCCAATTCTTGGTATTGTTTGCCCTGACGGGGAAGCGGAAACATTGATTCACTCAACACAAACCGGCATCGCAACCCAAGGCTCCACCTCCGAACTGAAAGCGGCGATTCTTAAGGCGAAAGAGATGACCGGAGAGAGGGCTCAATGGCGACCGAACTGGATCGAGATCCAAAAGTCGGGTCGACGTCACCTAACAACCAAGCTGGTCGACGAGTTCGAAAACCTGCTCTCTCAAGCGTAGGGGCTGATATCGACGAAGCGGCGCTTCTTAAACAAATAGAACGTTGAGTAGGACCATCGTCCGAACAAAGGCACCCGCCACTTGATCCATTCCGGCACCCACTTCAGGACCGGCACCTTGCGGAGTAGGCCGCACCACGGGAGGGGAATGCCTTCGGTGGGGAGGAAATCGACCAATTCAAAACCGCAACTCGCAGCCAAATTAGTAAAATGAATCGTGTCCCAAGCGTTGATGTGATGATGCGCTTTGTCGTATTTTTCAATCATCTCACGGGAATGTTTGCGCGCCCGTTCTCGAGAGAACAGCAGGCTGAGAGTGAAGCGGCTGAGAGAGCCGACATTCGGAATACCGACGATCAAATATTTTCCGTCGCGTAACATCCGGTTGATCCGGGCGAGGAACAAGCCGGGATTATGCACATGCTCCGCCACCATGGCGCTAAACACCAGGTCGAAGCCTTCTTCGGGAAATTCAAACTCCTCCAGCAACTGGAAGGTGATCCGTTCATCATCGCCGAACACCAACTTCGCCTTGTCCAGCTCGTTTTCGCTGATGTCGATCCCCCGCACCTGTGTGTCGTAGACATCGGCAAACAATTTGCTGATCCCGCCCATGCCACAACCGAAATCGAGCACATCGCGCACCTCATCTTTTTCCGGGAAGAGCTCTTGCATCTGCACGTGGCGGTCATTCGACTTCGAGAACACCCGTGCGTAGTAGCTCTCGACATACTCCCGCATGTCCGCCTCGGACAGTTCCTGACCAAGGTTTTTGTAGGTTTTCATGCTTCTGCCGTGGCGCGGGTGCCATTGCGCCAAATGTTCGCGCTCGAGTACCCAGCATAATCCAACCAGAACTGCATGGTGGCGGTGTCCTTCACGCAATTGGTGTACCGGGGCGTGATGGTGTCGAAAGTGTTGAGGATCGTGTGATCCATCAATTCGTCCGCGTCCTGATTGCGGTTCCACAAGACCCCAAACAACCAGTTATCGTAATATCCTTCGCGGGTGAAGAAATAGATGTCGCGCGGATCCCAAACGCCCAACAGGGCACGGACTCCCCAAGCGAGCGGCTTGAGCTTGGCGCGGTAGCAGGCCTTGAGAATCTTGTATTTGATCGGAACCATCACCGGACAAGTGGCTTTGATGAATTTCCACGAGGGTTTGTCGGGAAACAGCCGAGTAATATAGTACGGCAGCCAGTATTTGAACGGCCCCGCCGGGTAACAGGTCACTGCGAGCTTTCCGCCAGGCTTCAGATAGGGACGGACTTGCTTGAGCGTGTCTTTCGGAGACGGCGTGTGTTGCAGCACCTGGAAAAACCAAATGCGGTCGAAGAACTGTTCCGGCAGGACCCCGGTGTTGATGTCCGCCTGAACCACATGCATGTTGGGCTGGGTAATCCACTCCTCGGGAAAGGTATCGATGGCGTCCGACATATCCACGCAGTACAAGGTCGCGCCCGTGTCCTTCAGGTGTTCGGTGAAGTTTCCCGTCCCGGGTCCAATCTCGAGAATCTTCTGGCCCGAGAGGTCCTTCGGCCAATTGAAACCGAAGGGGCTGGTACCGTCCTCGGACACCCCAGGCGAGTCGTCGCGGTACTCCCCGTGGATGCAATTGTAGTGAAACGGCACCTCGGTGGTGCTATCCCGGAGCAGATGGGCGGTACGATGCCAAAGCACTCCCCAAGAATCGGAATAATTGTAGCCTTTCATCAGGCGCGGAACGAAGCGAGTCACGGGATAAGACTGGGCACAAGCGGTACAAGCGAGGGTCCCCTCCTTAACCTCGCCTGCGGATTCCTCGGTGGTTTCACAGCGAAACGCGCCACCGCAGGCGGGGCAGCGAAGTTCGTCGAGTAGGGACAGTTTCATGCGAGATATATAGTTCGGAGTCCGGAGGACAGCAAGCGGGATTCGACCCGCAAATCCTGGGGCATCAGCGAACGAGCCTCTCAGGTGGACTCTGGTGTAGGACTGAAGCCGCGAATATCGAGCAAGGCGGCACGGTCGAGGCCGAGACGGTGGTAAAATTTCGTTTGATGGCCGAGGCGTTCGACCGCGAAGCAGGCGACTTCCGCCTCGGAAAAGGCGCGCGACACCCGCCGGTATTTTTTACTTTTCGGATGCAGTGGAAGGACGGAAAGCCACCATCGCAGCTTCTCGCGCAGCAGAAAGCGATCCCTGAAAAAGGATGGGAACGAAGCGGTACGCTCTAAACCTTCGAGCATGTCAATAATCTCATTGCCGGCGCGAACGTGGTTTAATCCGTCCGCCCACTGAATGGTGTCTTCCACAATACGGTCCCGTTCCGCCTCCAGATCCGCGAAACCAGGTAGGCTTCCGTCGCGCCAGTATTGGTCGAGCCCGGCTTGCAGGTGCCCGACACTGGGGAAGTTCGGCGAGCCCTTGAACAGCGTCGCACGCGGAAAATCCGTCCCGCCCGGATTAATCAAACCGGTGGGTTTTCCAAGCAGCCAAGCCTCGATGGCAGTCGTCGATTCGAAAGAAAACCACACATCGCTGATGGCGATACAGGAGGCGATTCCCTCCTCGCGATGGATGACCAGAGTGTTGTCCAATCCGGCGAGCCCCTCAATGCCGGAAGCCAACGCACCGAGTTGCCGACCAGGGTGCTCTTTCAGCAAAAATAGCGTGTCCGGATTTGTGGTGATCAATTCGCGGAGAACCTCGTTCGAACGTTTTCCCTCACGGCGAAACCACTCGAGTTGATCGTCCCCTAATCGTTCTCTTGCCACCGGATGGCGATAGTCCGCCGGATAACTCGTGCCGAAGTCCCAGCATCCGTAGCCGACCACGCGCTGGAACCGTTCCAAGCCGTGACGCCCGAGAACGACCGCGCGCGGTTCCAGTTCCGCGACACGGTAGGCATCGAACCCAACCGCGCCCGACACATAGAGCCGATCAGACCACTGCGGGTAGTCTCGCAGGAACAAGTTTCGCGTCCGGCGAGACCACATCAATTGCTTCTGCTCGTAAATCACCCGGTCCGGATTATTACCACAGCCCCAGATAAACACGTCAAGATCTCCGAACTCGCTGAAGTTGCCTTCAGCGACCAGCGTCACGCCGGGGATCTTGCGCCGAAACGCATAGCGCATGGTTTCAAAATTTACTTGTCCGCCAATCGCGCTGACCGAGAAATAGAGACGCGGGCGCAGGGTTCGAAGCAACTTGCCTCCCTGCCAGATCGGCCCCTCCACCACGGTAAGACCTTGATGCCGAAGGTAATTGCACACCAACGTGGCCATTTCCCGGTCCCGTGAGGGGGCGGAGTTCCACTCCAGATTGAGGACATCGATTGGCTGTGGTCTTTTCACTTGGAAAGACCAAGTAATCGGCCATAGACGAAAGTCAATGGCATGGCGGATCACGCGCGACACACCTCGAAACGTTTTTGATCGGCTCAGAGAGAACGACCTCTGGTGGTACAGTCTTTGGCTGATGCTGTCCGCCCGGATCGGTGACTTGGTGAACCTGGTCATCTCCGCGTTTCTCGTTCCGGACTTCATGAACCAAGGCGACATGGGAGCCATCCTGCCACTTACTCGGGCAATCAATATCGCCACCATTCCGATCACCGTCGCCGCCGCTGTTTTCCTACGCTATTCCAGCAAGTTCGAGGCGTGGGGACAGCCCGGTAAAACCAACAAAATGATGCGCGACTTCCTCACCGCCGGCCTGCTCCTCGGCGGGGTCGCCTTGGGCCTCTTCACCCTGCTAAGCAAACCGTTGGGCAAACTCTACGGCGTTTCGGATATCCGGGTGCTCTGGGTAGTGGGGGGGCTCGCTTTTTTGGCCGCAGTAGGCCCGTCGCTGCAAACCGCAATCCAAGCCCTGCAACGGTACCGCATGTTCGTCTATGGCAATGTGGCCGGACCGACTATCCGTTTGATCGCCGCGTGGTTGTTACTCACCCCACTCCAGATCACTGGGCTGTTTATCGCCAACGCACTTGCCAGCCTCACCCGTATCGTCCTGATGGGCGTCGATGCCTTGCCATTTGTGTTCAGCCGGAAGAGCCATTCGCCCTACCGGCAGCATGTGGCTGAAATGATAAAATTCGCCCTGCCATTCGGCATTTACACCACCTTGATTACCACCCAACTGTTTATCGAGGCCAGTGTTGTCCGCACAGCCTTGGGGGAGAAACACTCTGCCGGGTTTTTCATGATAACCACCCTCGGCAGTGCGCCCATGTATTTGCTCGCCGCCCTGACGCCGCTGCTGCTGCCGGTACTTTCGCATCGGCATGAACGCAAGCAAGGTTCGCGCCAGACCCATGTCTTGATGCTGGGCTGCGCTTTGACGCTCGGGCTTGCGATCACATTACTGCTATACCTGATCGGCCCGTTCTTCTTTTCCTTGAGGAAAAGCTGGATGGCCTTCGCGGAATTCGGCCCGCTGCTCTGGCTGCTCGGCTTGGCGTATTGCCTTACCGCAGTGGATTCGATCCACCGGGTAAACTTGCACGCCAAGTCCAGCTTTCAGTATCTGCTATACTTTGCTCCCGTCCAGATTCTCGGTATGGCCGCGTTGTTCCTTCTGCCCAAGTTCAATGAGTCATGGTTAACCTTGAACGTTGTCATCTTCATCATGATCACGACACGGTTGCTGAACTTACTCGGACTTCTCTTCGACCTCTGGCTCGACCGACATGCCGCCAACCAACCGAATTCCGAAGGCTAATAAAGCGCTGGATTCAACGGCGTGCCAGCCCGGATCGCCACCTTGGACGTCCGTCCGAGGACGTGGTCGTAGTATTTGGGTTCGAGACCGTCCCCAGGACGGATGACACGGATGTTTTCCGTCGTGAATTCCTCCCCCGGATCCACATCTTTGACGACATAAATGGACCGTTTAAACTGGCGGCTGTTTTTCTCCGCTTCCTGCACGCCGTACTGGACAGTGCCAAGGGATTCGTAAGCACGCCGAGTCTCGACCACCAGAGACGCCAATTCATGCGGTTCGAGGGAGAAGGCCGAATCGACGCCCCCCTCCGCCCGGGAAAGCGTGAAGTGTTTTTCAATCACTCGGGCACCAAGGGCGGTTGCAGCAACCGCGGCACCAATTCCCATCGTATGGTCGGACAGCCCCACCGGACACTGGAACAATTCCGCCATGTGGGGGATCGTTCGGATATTCGTATTCTCGGGGGTGGCCGGATAGGTACTGGTACACTTCAACAACACCAAATGTTCGCAGCCGCCCTCGCGCAGGACACGAACCGATTCATCGATGTCAGCCGCCGTGGTCAATCCCGTGGACATGATAACCGGCTTGCCAGTTTGCGCGACTTTTCGAAGAAGTGGATGGTCGGTGTTCTCGAACGAGGCAATCTTATAAATGGGACAGTCCAAGGATTCTAAAAAATCGACCGCAGTCGAATCGAAGGGGGAACTGAATGGAATCATACCACGTTCACAGGCACGTTTGAAAAGCGCCGCATGCCAAACCCATGGCGTATGCGCCTTCTCGTAAAGAGAATACAGCGTTTCCCCTTTCCAAAGCGAATTTTTCGATGTGACGGCAAAGAGGCCATGTTCGGCCGGGATTGTCATCGTTTCCGCAGTATACGTTTGAAACTTAACCCCGTGAGCACCTGAATCCGCCGCTGCATCAACAATGGCCAAGGCACGTTCAAATGATTGGTTATGATTGCCGGACATTTCAGCAATCACAAATGGAGTAGCGGGCTCGACTCCAAAAATTTGATCTATTTTCTGACTCATATTAAAACATCTCCAACGCGCAGGTGACCTTGATCGAATTCATAATCAGTAACCTCAAGCACACCATCCGGCGCTTTCACGAAGAATGATGACTCATTTTTCGATAAAATCAGTCCATTCGGCTGTTGGTCTCGAAAACCCAAGTCCGACATTTCGACCCAGTAGACTCCGATTTGACGACCATGACAACGAGAGAATGCACCAGGGTAAGGCGGCGTTTGGGCTCGCACCCAGTTCCGAATACGGACACGATGCCAAGACCAATTTATCCCTCCGTCAGATGGAGTCCTCTTGCCAAAATAGGAGGCTAACGTTTCGTTTTGGGAAAAAAATGGCTTCTCGGAGCTGAGGGCGGTCAAAACATCACGGACCATTTGGGGATACAGTGATTTGAACTGCGATAAAATGGATGCTCCGGTGTCGTTGGGTCCAATCGGAATAGCTTTCTGTAGGAGGATATCTCCGGCATCACATTCTGGAACGATTCTGTGGGCGGTAATTCCCGTCTCCGACTCCCCATTGATGATCGCCCATACATGGGGAGTGCGGCCTCGATAGCGAGGCAGTAACGATCCATGAAAATTAATGGCAGCCATCCGGGGAAGAGTGATGAGATCCTCTTCGATCAAGTACATGTAGTTGACAGATAGTAACACATCGACGTCTCGCTCGCCAAGTTGTTGCATGGCGATAGCGTTCCGAGGATTCCCCAAGGCCATGGGGATCTCATGACGCGTTGCATATTCAATAACACCGACAGAAGCCCGGTTCGTACAAATAAAGCAAATCTGCGCATGCAGATCCAATGATTCGAGTACGCAGGCGCCAAGTTCTCCACTTGCCAAGAAACCAAGACGAAGACCGTCAACTACTTCATTACTGGCACTTTGGCTCATGATCTAGGGTGCTGAAAATTGAGGCGTTTGAGACGAGTGTTCTCATACTCGATCACTGGAGTTCAAAGTGTATCGATAACCAAGTTGGCCATCAAAGTCCACCGCTTCCCGCTTGAACCGCAGCGCTTCAAACACTTTTGCGAGGGGATATCCCCCCCCTTCACCTCTGCGACCAAAGTACATATCTTCGGCGAGGCTACCTCATACGCCTGAATAGCGAGGACGATGGCACTTGCCCCGAGGCCACGGCCTCGTGCATCAGGCACCACAGCAAAATCAATGATAGCCTCCGATTCATTCTCATTGAAGCGGACTTGGCAAACGGCTTGCCCATCGAGTTCCAGCACGAACATATGGCGGTTGGGGTTTTCCAAGGAGGCGGCAAACCACGCTTTGTGATCTTCACATGGAATCTGCTGCGTATGGAACGCCATGGATCGTGTAAGCGGGTCGTTCGCCCAGTGGTAATAGGCCGCCATATCACTCACTCTCGCGTATCGACAGTGTAATGAGCCACAGACAGACGACGGTAGGCCTTCAAAATCCGCTGTCCGGAAAGGCCGTCAAATGGTCCGGCATCCGTCCTTGGCTGGATCTCCCCCATCCCTCGTTTGACGGAGGTCGCCAGTCCTGATTCCAGCAGGAAGGTGCGAATGCCTGCCTGGTTGTCTGCGGTTTGATGGATGACGAGTTGGCCCCTTGAGCAATTCAGAAACTCATAGGCGATGGTGCTCGGCGGCAACACCGCCACCGCAGCCGCCTGCATTTCTATGCGCACCGCCTGTGGGGGCAAGTGATGGAGATGGCGGTAAGGTATCGAGACCTTGGAGAGCGCATCCTTTAGTTGAGGAAGAAATCGATAACCGGGGCCCGTAACAACGATTAGAGACTGAAAACCCTGTTGCTCCATCGTCGGCAAAAGGGCCATCGTCGCATTTCCTGCGTCGCTGCCTCCCATGCAGAGGAGTGCACGCCCCTCCTTCGGTAGCGGCCGTTCGGCGAATGGAATATTAAAGAGAGGATGGATCAGAGCAAAGCGAGGTCCAAGGAGATATCTTGTGAAGCGCAGGCCTTGGTAATCGGACTCACACACCAAGCCGGCATGGTTAATCACGATATCAGCAGGACAGGGAGCATGCGCAAAGTCATCGATCACGACACTGCGCCATCCAGACTCCCGTAGTTCTCTCATGTAAGACGGCGAAAATTCGTAACCGTCCAATGTGATCATCCCTGAGCGGTCTGCATATTTACCCGTGATCCAAGACGGCTCCTGCTCCAAGGTGATTTGAGCAGGCAAGATCGCCAGTTCGACCCCTACGTCCCGACACCGCTGTGCAGTCCCCGGATCGGGATCGCGGGAAACGAGGACAGCGGAAAATTCTTCGCAAAGCATCTTGGCGATTGCAAAACAGCGACTTACGTGCCCATAGCCGATTTCCGCGTTCGCATCCGCCCTGAAAAGAACCGTTTTCACCGAGAGTCATCCAAGAGACTGGCCCGCTCTGCTTGATACGTGAGCAGCAACTCCGTGATCGCATCCACATTGAGTTGGGCGGCGTTATGCTTCTCGATTAACATGGCAATCAATTTCAAATCGTCCTCCGTATCGAGGGTCACCCTCAAGTGTCCCATGCGGGCGGTATAGGGCATATTGTGCAGAGAGATTCCTTTCTCTTCCGCGTGGTTGTAGAAGAAGGACGTGACGTGTTCGCGCTCGGACTGGACAGTGGCCTCCAAGTGCGCCCGTTGCAACAGAGCCATCGAAAAGATTTCATAATCAAAACCGTCGGGATAGGTCCGCTCAACACAATTCGAGAGGTATAAGGCTTCATCGTCCAGGGACTGGAATTTTTTGATCCCTTTCAAGACCTCGTTTCCATCAATCAAGGGGCAATCAGAGGTCACTCGAACCACGGTATCAAGTTCAAAGAGGGTCGCGCATTCGACATAGCGAAGCAAAACGTCATGCTCGTCGCCACGATACACAGGAACCCCTCTCGCCTCGCAAAGGTTGACGATAGGGTCGTCTGAGACGTTAGCCGTCGTGGCAATGTGGACGGGGTATCCGACCGCTTCAAGGCGGTCCAGATGGTAGTCCAACATGCTCCGTCCAGCGGCCTTCATCAGAACTTTTCCGGGCAGACGCGAACTGGTCATCCGCGCCTGAGAGATTATTCCTACACGCGTTTTCATGTGAGTCTTCTAAATCCGGAGTGACCAACCGGTCCGTTCAACTGCCCCTCGACATCTCCACTATCCAGAGCCGCCTTTACTTTTTCAAAGGCGACAGACGCCGCTCGTTCAAAGATTGCGAGGTGCTCCTCGCGGTGCGCGAAAGTGATGTAGGCTGCAGCATTATCGAGGATCCCGCGTTCCACCATGTACTGACAGTAAAGAGTCTTGAGCGCGCGACTATCGGCGCCCTG
>ENA-ORXR01003297-ORXR01003297.1-marine-metagenome-genome-assembly--contig:-NODE-3297-length-14553-cov-26.827715_pt1 | contig 14553 bp, 21 predicted proteins | sample MGYA00237866_ERZ511479 | MGnify/ENA metagenome assembly ERZ511479 | reverse complement strand
CCCGGCCTGCGACCGCGCGGTCGATCGCCCACACAATCACCACGCTGGTGCCACCGCAGCCGGTAACCCGCGATGAAAACCCTGGGTCTCGTTGGAGTGCTTATGGAACGTTCGATCAACGCAGTGTGGGGTCGACATCGATCGAAATGGCCGGCATAACCCATGTGTTAACACCTCGCGTTCTCGAATCGGGCGCTGGTGGCGGCCTAGGCGGAGGAGGCCATGGATGAGTACCACAGGGGTTCCCCGCAGGTGACCATCGACTCCCACGGATACCCCCTCCTGGTCAGCTGAAACTTATCTGGCCAAGGTAGTTGCCAAAGATGTTATGTTACAAGTATTTGATAACAATCAGGTGGATTTTTCTGACTAGGTCCACATGAATCAACTCCTCCGTGAAAAACAAATCCCATGAGACATTTGTGGCAACCCCCCGCAAGTACGCATATAACTCCCGGTGCAGACTTTCAGGTGCAGATGTGGGAAGGACATCAGCATATATGACAGAAAAGCGCTCCAGGCAGTCATAGTAGCCAAGCATCGCACATTCGACCTCAGCAGGTGGCCAGAACCGACACCGAGGCGACCTAGAATGACACTTATGACCAACGCAGTCTTTGTTCGCAGTATTAATCACCGGTCTTGACAGAGTTCGCAGTAGATTTTAATCAGTAAAGATCGCCGCACACGGCTGAAAATCTAGGGGTGATTGAAATAACAACAAACTTCGGGCCTTCTTTTGTTTTATTTTCACCTCTTGTATTTGCACGAATGTGCGTACAGTTTGTCACTGACTTTGTCAGCATCCACAAATGCTGCGAAGACAGAAATAATTAACTACGCCGGGTCCCAGAACGCGTCACGCGGAGTGGGCGCGGGCTGTCTCCCGCCGTGACCCGCATGGCAAAAGCCTGCTTTCGTCCAGAGAGTGGCTGTCCCTCGGGTCTCCTTTTTTCCCATGAGGTCAGCCGCGGAGACAGGCATCACGCCCGCCTGCGTCGTGGATCAGCGCTTCTCTGCCCGGCCTCCATGGCCGCAACGCGTGCGGCGGTGCCGATCATCACAGAGCGGCCGTCATCGTCGGTGACGACCGTCGCCCTTGCGTCGGTGGCTGTGGCGCGCCTTCACCGCCCCACAGCCTTGGCGACCGCTCTGCTGCTCATGGCGGCAGTCGGTGGACAATCTCATCAGTTACCACGAGGCACCGGCGCCGTGAGACGGGCGGACGCGGTGGCTGTGGGGGAGGAGCCGCCCCCCCCCCGCTTCTTGGACGGGGCTTGGCGGATAGGGGCGCCGTGCGTACGTCTCCCCCTCCTTCCTCGCCGCGCCGATGGACGGACTGCAGCGGCCGTGCTCGCTGCTGCCGCCGCCGGCAATCAGCGCCAGTGGCAGCATGATGCACGCCCCGCACCGGTTGTTTGATGCGCAGCGGTCGTGCCATCTGATCGGCTGTGACGGTGCCGCATGGGTGGTGTCCCGCTGCTGGTGGACCACCCGGCCTACAAGGACCATCTCATGCGGGGGGGTGCAAGCAGGTGGCATCTCTGAGGTTGCCGGCACCGTTGCTCTTGGTGTCCTTTTCGTTCCCTTGCTGGGCGACCGAGTGCGTGCGACGGCCGCGGTGGGCTTATAGCTCTGGCGTGTGTGTGGCAGGCTACGCGCGCATCGTGCGGACCTGCCCCCGGACGGCACTTTGAGGTGGTGACTTCTCCATCCACCCACCCCTGTTTTCCTCCCACCTCTCTGCCAACCTCGGAGGTGACACCCCCCGCTCTCCCGGCTGGCGGCTGTCATGGCGCTCGCCGCCGCCGCGGGCCGCAGTCGCTTTCGTCGCACTCGCACCGTCGCCGCCGCCGTCGTCGGGGTGTTCATCGGCCTGGCCGCTGGTGCCTCCCTGGCGGTCGCGGCGGCCCCCCAAAAGCCGCAGCCGTTCCCGGAGACTCTCCCCGCGACGTGCGACAATGACCCGCGCGTCCGCAAAGAGGTTGGCTCTCTGACCGCTGCCGAGTGGGCGACCTACCAGCGGGCCGTGATGGGCCTCCACGCACGGGAGACGTCGGCGGAGCGGGCGTCTCTCGACTGGTTCGAGCGATTTGTTCAACTACACGGTGAGTCCGCTCGCAAGGCGCACGGGGGCACCCATTTTCTCGCGTGGCACCGGCTGTTTCTGCTCGCCTACGAGAACGCGCTGCGGACGGTCGAGCCAAACGCGACCATCCCCTACTGGGATTGGTCGATGGACGCGGCAGACCCGGGCATGGCTCCCGTTTGGCAGGCGCGTGAGCTCGGCGCGGCTAAGCGCGACGCGGCCATCCACGGTGGCGCGTTTGACAAATTTCACGTTGACACCATCCACAGCGCGGAGGCGCACGACGTGGAGCGCGGATTCGATTCGGGCAAGCCTGGGAAAATGCTCTCTTTCCTTGCCTACCCAGACAAGGCCGTCATCAAGTCGCTCTGGGAGGAGCCGACTTTCAACTTCTCCATGTTCTCCTGGGCCCTGGAGACGGAACACAATCTGGTGCACGTCGGCGTTGGCGGGTTCAGCGATACCGCAAACGGGGATATGCTTTCGCTCCGCCGCGCGGCGGGCGACGTGGTTTTCTGGTCCCACCACGCCTTTATTGACTACATCTGGTCAATGCGACAAACGCGCTTCCCCAAGGAGGTGTACGCCGGCACCCAAAACGGGTCGCCCATCGCGCTCGATGACGTCATGGAGCCGTTTGCGATACCCGCCGAGTATGCGGTCAAGTTGGGGTGCATCAAGTATGTGGCCGACGCGCGGTCAACGCGGACGACGCCAGTGGACGCACCGCCACCGACAGTGGTTCCCTCGCCCGAGACCGCTCGCGAGGCGGCGTACTTGTCCTGCACATCCAACCGGCAGTGCGGTTGCGGGACGTGCGTCAAAGGCGCCTGTGTCATTACTGTCGCCCGTACGGCATTGCGATGCCGCGCCCCCGCCACGTGCGTGCGGCACCCCAACAAGACCCGCCGCCAGCTGATCTGTCGTTGCCAGGACAAGGCCAAGTGTGAGTGCACTAAGTCTGCCCACTGCGGGTGTGGCGTGTGCCGGCGCTGGTTTGGCAAGTGCTACAAGCCGAGAGGCCGCCGCCGGGCGCTCTTTTGCGGGCCAACGGGCTGGTGTGTACGTCGGGACCCGACTGTCAAGCGGTTTGTGTGCATTGGTGGTGCGCGCTGTCGAAAGCACGAGGATTGTGGCTGCGCGCGGTGCTACCGCAGGCGCTGCGTGACGCGCGCGAAGTTCACCCTTAAGGACTGCGGGGCTGGGCACAAGTGCGTGCGGGCGGGCGCGACATTTGCGTGCAAGCTCAACCCGCTCTCCCGTGTGGCCAGGGCGCCAGCGGCGGCGGTCGCCGCCGTCGGCTTGGATGCCGTGAGACGCCCGGCGGGCCCGCTGACCGCCGACTCGGAGGCGAGCCTGGTCCATCGGGAGGATGCGGCGATTGCCAAATTCCAGGCCGTGATGTCGACGACCGTCGATGCGGAAGCGCGTGCCCTCGCCGTGGCCTTGGAAGAGGCCAATGAGGCCCTCGCCGAGGCCGACGCCGACAGCGACGCCGTCGAAGTGCTTGCTATGGAGGCGAAGGAGGCCAAGAAGATTGCAAAGCCATCGTCCCGCCTTGCGGCGCTCGGCCGCGCCACCTTACTGTCCATATCAGGCCGCGCCCGCGGGTTCGCCGGACACAAGATACCGGCTGCCGAGGTCAAGGCCAACACGGAGGCCCACACCGCGCGGATGGTGGCGCGCAAGGCCCTTTTTCTCGCTAAGAAGGATTCCCGCAAGCGCGTGCGAGACGCTGCACTGACGGGCTTCAATCTGATTAACAACCTCGACGCCCGCGCGTCGGACGCAAAACTGGCAGTGCTCGAGGCCCTGGAGACCAAGGTTGAGACTAAGGAAGAGGCGGTGACGGCGGCAGCGGCGGAGCAGGACGAGGATGCAGAGCTTGAGGACGGGGACATGAAGGAGAAGGAGGCATGATGGGGGCGGGTGGACGTATAGGCGCCAGGCCTGGTTTGTTGTATGAGCAATCTGTCGCTGTGGGGCGAGCTGTGCTGGCCTCCTTGGTGGCGCCCAATGCGTGTGGGCACCCACTTGTGGAGATACACTTGTTTGTGGTCGCTGCTTGTTCGACCTTGCTCGTCCTTCCAGGGGATGGGTGCTGCTCTTGACCGGCCACGTCGCGATTGATTCCGATGTCGTCAGCTCTGCGGTTGCCAATGTCGATGGCGTCCCGGACGCGTTTTTAATCCCGCGCGGCGATCACTCTCTCACCCGTAACGCCCGCCCGCACTTGATCTGCGTCGGACGACACATGGGACATATCAGCATTTCCGACAATGGCGTCGCGCGCGGCGGCATGTGGTGCCGTCCGCCGTGGCGGGGGTCGCAAGGCCGAGACGCCCGCCAGTCGCCACCAAGGAGTTGGCGCCAGCTATTGTGGTCGCCAGCACGTCCAGGAGCACTACCATCGAGAGCGAGATGTGCTGTATTGGCAACCTGGCGGCGCCCTTAACACCCCGTCTGTTGTCGATCCGTGCAGTGGAGCGGCTCTGGTCAGCGGAAGAGCCTACAAAGGACCGGACAACGGGGGCCCGAAAGGTAGTTCTAGTACTTGGCCAGGATCGTCGGGATTGTGTACCACCCTACTTCACGCCTAGTTATCCCTGCCAGGAAACGCAATTGAATGGACGGGTAGCAGGGATACAAAGTCCAAATCACACTAAGAGTAAGTGTGCGTTACGACCAGCTAGTAGCAAGATCAATTGATTGATGTTCCTGTTGATCGACCTTTCATGTCCCAATCGACCGCAGAGAATCAGGGTCACCGCCGCTTTCGATCGGCTTGATCGCTCGACAGAGGACGATCAACCAAGGTGACCGTCTGACAACAAACACTACAATGAGTGCGTGACATGACGGGTGCCACTTCCGACGGGAAGCTTTCCCGTTTTCCGATAACTCGGTTACACGGGTGGTTATGTGCACTGGGAAACTCAGGTTTGAAGTGGTGGGAAACATACAATCTTGATATCGTGTTGGTTGAGAAGTTGCAATCGGAAGTGCACCTGCGTACGCGGTTCTCAAGCGCACCTGAGCCGAGCCTGACGGCACAGTACGATACGGTGCGACACACAGATCATGCCGGACTCGTACAAAGAACACCGAGAAACAATCGAGATACAGTCGTGCGCTTTGGGATTGTTCCCGCCGGCAGGCGCGGGTCATGGTAGCCTCGATTGCTCCTAAGAATCACCATGGACGGCGCTCAGAGCAGGTCAGCTGGTTTCTTCGCTGTCTTTGGTCGTGTCTTGGGGCATCTCCCGCCGGCAGGCGCGGGTCATGCTAGCCTCGATTGCTCCCAAAATCTAGCATGGAGGGCGTTCAGAGCAGGTCAGCTGGTTTCTTCGCTGTCTTTGGTCGTGTCTTGGGTCATCTCCCGCCTGCAGGCGCGGGTCATGCTAGCCTCGATTGCTCCCAAAAACCAGCATGGAGGGTGCTCAGAGCAGGTCAGCTGGCTGCTTCGCTGTCTTTGGTCGTGTCTTGGGGCATCTCTCGCCGGCAGGAGGTCGTGTCTTAGCCTTGCGTGCGCAGCAACGTCGCCATCTAGAGCAGGTTTCCGTGCTTTCGTTCCGACAGCTTGATGATGTTTTTTCTTGCGCCGTTCGCGTGCTTTCGTTCTTGAACTGCTTCCATGTGATGGTTTGATTGCATACTATCTCTCGAATATCTAACATGACTTCTTGTATGTTCTGTGTTGCTTTTGATATTCTGTTTTGTTTTGTTATTGAAACAATAGACTGATTTTCTCTGTTGCTCAATATGCAATTTACGCATCGTGCAAGCACATGCTGGCATCCATGTTTGTGGTCATCACTCATCGGCGAGATGAAGTCTCCGAGATTTGCCAGTGTCGTGTGAGCTCCCAGCCAGTCGCCGTGATCTTCAGCCAGCGCAGGTAGCTCGTGGCCGCGGTCACCCAGGCGGTGGCTATCGGCGGCGCAGCCCGTGCCCGCAATCAAATGCCCAACCACTTGACGGAAGACCCACGGCCGCGTCCATAGAGGCGACCCCAGCGCGCGGATGCGATACTGTACCTAGCACGCCCCCTCTCTTGCTGCTCTTTTGCCCTCGTACCCCCCAGCACGACGTCCGTTGCCTGTATCCCCTCCCGACGCGGACCTTCTCGCAGAAGCAGCGCCCGCGGTGTTGTGTCTCCCCTCTGCCACTCGGCGTCGTGCCCTCCCACTTCCCCCCGTTCCCGCATTCGACCCATTTGTATTTTAGTGGACCGTTCTCCCCGCCCCCTCTCACCTGCCCGCCCCCGCCGCGGATGGCACGCCATTTGCCGAGGCCATCACAACGGAAACTGTCTAGTGAGGCATCACGGCGCCGCAGCGGGACGTTGTGGCCGTCCGGGTGCCTTCCTTATCATGGAGAACCAACCGGCAACATTGGCCCAAGTGGCGGCATGCGGCACGCGCGGCGGGCAGCGGCGGCGCCACCGTCGTCGTATTTGTGGTGGGCACCAGAGTACGAGGTGCAACTGAAGGTGACCGCAGGCACGACGGCATCCCTTTCTCCTTGTGGTCGCCATTGACAGTGGGACACCTTTTGGCGTAGGCACGAAGGGGATCGTGGGTAGAGAGGTTAAGTCGGCCCGGGCACTTGATGACGCCGTGTTGCTAATTTTGTACATGTGTTTCTCCGTTGCGCTTGCCATGTTGTTGGGAAAGCCAGTTCTGAAGCTGTTTACGGCACTTCGTTTCTTGTTCTACGCATGACAAGTAGAGCAGTCGGAAGGGTCTCTGATGTAGCTGTGTCATAAGGCGTTCTTCTTCACGTGTTTAAAGAAAATAGAAAGGTACCAGCCAACATGTTCGACGCACGATGCAATGGTGGCGAGACAAAAATACTCCACACCGGGCATCGGATTCCCGTAAAAGGCATACGCAGCACATAACACGCCGTGCACGCGGGAGAGCATCACACGAGAGATGCCACCACCAACTCCCTCTCGCGCGTCACCCGGCCGCCCGCACCCAGATCCCGTCTTGAGCACGTCCACAAACCACGACTCGAGGGCGTCACGGTTTGCAGGAGGGCACCACTTGGCGACACCAGTGGCGTAGTGCGTGATGAAGGAAGGCAAGAGGGCGTCGCACGCGGAGAAGATGACTACCAAATCGCGCGCCACGTCGGGCTCGTACTTGAGGCCCCAAGTGTTGAACGCTGCGAGCCACGAAGCCGCCGCGGCGTCCTCCTTGCTCAGCCGCCGTCGCTTTGCGACCTTCTCGCGTGCAGACGCCGTCACAGTTCCTGCCGCAGCACCATGCCCTCGTGCGTGTGCTGCGATATGACTTCCTGCCGCTTCACCTTCACGACCTCGGGCAGACGCCAGCACGCATGTTGCCGATGTCGACACAACAAGCCCGCGCCCAGATGGTTCACGGCCGGCTTCACGGCCGGCTTTGACAGCCGCAGCGCTCCCGGCTGCAGGGGTCATGGCCGACGGAGGGGAGCTGGCCGAGTCGCGTTGCTCTTTCTCCATGGAGGGTGCACTGCGCATGGGGCTTGAGCTGCACGCGCCTGGCGACCGCTTCGCCACGACCTGTCGAGATGCCGCTTGGCGAGCAGCAGCCACAGTGTGGCGTCCCTCCAAGACGTTGCAGACGGCTCGCAGCTCTTCACGGGTATTACGCACAAACGCGGCCGACCACGCGGCCTTCCCTGTTGCACCCGCACAAACTAAAACACAACGCTCCGCCACAGAGCACTTAAAAAATGAAGGAAAAAAATATAAAGCATACACACCACAGTCAAGAGTGGCCCTCTGCTGAGGCACAGACGGCGAAACTACGGACAAGCACGTTGAAACCCACCGCGCAGATGGCGTAACGGTTTCATCTCGCATCATCTCAGGCGCCACGGTGCGCACCCAGCCAAAAAGAGTGGTGCGCACGTGAGAGTACTTAGAGACACCTCCGCTGCCAAGTGAGTTTAAGAATGCCAGCGTGCCGGCAGGCTGTCCCGTTTGGGCCGTCACTTCAGCGGCCGACATCCTCAGAGCTCTCGCCAGGCCGGGAACATCGTGGCCCACACCAAACAACCAGTGGCCTCTCTCACAAAAGAAGAACACCCATGTAGAGTAGTCAAAAACGTTGACACTCTGTGTCATGGAGAGCACCGCAGCGGGTCCGCGCTCACGTAGCATCTTGTAAACGACGCTGCAAAAGACGAGACACCCCCGCACATCGGTTGATGCGCGCTCCTCCTGCCAGATGTAGCGCGCAAGGGCGTCAATGACATCATCACGGGCCTCCTGACCATCGTCCAAGCTCCAGACATCCGTTAGAGTGACTTGGATGCCTCTGTACGGGCCACGGGAGTACACAAAGGCGACGTCACCGCCGTCGTCCGGCGCATCTCGAGCCTCACAAGGGGGTGCAACGCGGTCCCCAGAACGCGCCTCCGAATCCCTCGGGTCGAATACATGACGGCGAGACCGCGCGTCGCTCCGAGTGCGCATGGTAAACGACTTGTGTGGCAAGGCTGCAAGGGCGAAGATGTTGACAGAGGAGATAGCCGGTCACAAAGACAATGCTGATGCGCAGCAGCAGTCTGACACTAGAGGGCCAGGAATGAGGACGGCGGGCCAACCACGTCACTCAACACATGGGTCCCACAAAGGACGCACTTGTACAATGATAGCAAAAATTAGATGTGCGATTGTGTCCCACGAAGCCACCGGCACATCAAACAGTAGTCGCTTCAGTAGTGCCATCTGGTCTTCATGATCTAGTGACTATCGTTACTTTTCGAAACAACGGCGAAGACTCTGTAGCATATCTCCTTAATATTCGGATATTGGGCCCGGTAGCCCCCCTGACTGGTCAGTACTCACGTGGAGGATTGAACTGACTTGTGGCTCGCCCTTTGGGAGGTTACTTCCGTCTTGTATATCTGTCCTTTCTTTTATCGTCTCTATTTTGGTGGTTATTCGATCTTTATGATCGCTCGGTCGACCGACCCCGCCCCTTTACCGTCTGATAATAAAAGCACCATGATCACGAGCCGTGAGAGCACCGACAGACTGGCCATGATGGACCGGTCTCCGCTTCGTGCACACCGCCTGTCAGTGCGACGGGCACGTACCCATCCCGCGTCTCGCCTCTGTACGACTTCTTTCTCTCCCTACAACCACCCCCGTCCACGGAGGTCCTCCTACCTAGGGATGGGCAACTTGTACAGCGTAACTGGTTGCAATTGGTTTGAACTGTTTTTTCTGCCGAAACTGGAATCAACCAATTTTGGACGTTAAAAACTGTGCAAATCAGTTCCCAGGTGTACCCAGGACATGTAGGAACTGATTTGCACCGGTTGACCGCACGAAGGTGGTGCACGGCTGGCTGCCAACGCACCACCTCGTCCCACCTTCAGCCAGAACAGCAGCCTTTTCGCAGTGCAGGGCAGTGACGTGCACTGGTAGAGGTGTTGTGCCGCCGCGTACAGCCATACCCACCCCACCACCGCCGCCGGGCCCATCTTGGCAACAATTGCCTCTGATGTTCCCTCTTTCATCCCCCCCTCCGCGGCGGCAGCCCGGGTCGACGACGGAGGCGGCTCCTCATCGTCCGTGGCGCCCTGCGGACTTCCACTGACGCCTCAGGCTTCGTGGCGCTCACCAACAGGAGGTGCATGGGCGTCAGTCCGTGTCGGCAACAAGAAGAGCCCAGTCTACGCTGCCTTCGTCGTCCACTACGACAGTGCCGGGGTCATGGACCCGCGTGCCTACTTCTGCATCCACAAGGACAACAAAGGCCGTCCTACGCGCCGCGTGGTGCACAAGAATGGCGTGACCAACTTGCGGTGGCACTTGAAAGATCACCGCGACATCCTTGATGTGAAGCGGTCGCCGCTGGGTGCTGCACATTGCTCCAGTGGACACGCAGGTGCCGCTCCGCAAGGCGATCAAGATGGCCAGGCGGTTGTACAGTCGGGGGCGGGGAGTATCATCCCGTACTTCCTGACTCCGCCGAAGCCCTATATATTGAACCACTCTTCTAAGAGGGAATGTTACAAGAAGCAAGTGGAAATGATCATTTCTACTCTATGTCCCGAGTCACTAGCTGAAGACACGGCCTAGGTCGCGATGAATGCCGTTTCCAACACCCACTTGTCCACTCTGTCGAGATCAACCCTTACCCGATCTACCTCTACTGGCTTCCAGGAGCTACAGGACGACGCGCGGGCGACCTTAAGCGGTGTGACCATATGCCAGATCAACACGGATACGTGGATGTCTCTGGCGAACGAACCGTTCGGGTCCTTCGTGGTCTCTTATCTTGACCAGACCTGGGTGATACGGTCCCGTGTGTTGTGATGCGGGGTCGTCAACGGCCGCCACACGGAGTCTGCCATTGCTGCCTTCTTGCTGCGGGTGGCCGGCGAGTTTTCCCTTTGTGAAGGTCGTGATCGTGCGCACGGAAGGGGAGAGTAGCTGCGTGGGCGCCGGTCGCGTCCTTGGAGAGACGGCGCGGGGTGTCGACCATCCGGGCGGCCGTGAAACTGATCGGGCCAGATTCGTGGCGCCGACAGGCGACGCATGCGGTACCGGGCGCGCGGGCGTAGCGGGTGGCGCGGCGCATGCAGAAGCGGAGGGTGCCGCAGGACAAGCGGACCTGACCGACGGCGCAGCCGGGGCGGCCACCGAGTCGGATGACGAAGAAGGAGGAGACGGGGCAGACCTGGAGGAGGATGGATATGAAAATGGTGATGCTGTATCCCCGATGGATGCTATGTCGGGCCGGACAACTTACTTCTGAGAAGAGGATGAGGCTCGGGCGAATGCATTTTGTGCGGAAATTTCGGGCGCCCTCCACGAAGGCCGTGAGCCCGCAGGCGGGCGTAGTGATACGGAGTTCTCTTTGCATCGCGCTCGCTGTGCCACGCACACTCTTCAGCTGCCCGTGCGAGCTGGCCTCGCCGTACCCTGTCTACGGGGAATGCTTGGGAACGAGCGACTCGTGTCCAAGCTCTGCCGCACGAGCAAATACGTTTAGGAGGAGCTGAGAATTTCAGTTAAGAGGGAGGAGGCCCGCATGGCCACTGCGGAGGAGCGTGAGCAGGTCCGGGCATCCTACCTGGTGTTCCGGGCCCCAACAAGCGCGTGGAGTGCCCCAACATGGTCGAGAAAGCCGCGCTACCGCCGGTCATCTCCTTCCTCTGTGTACTGGAGGGTGCCTCAATCTCCCTGGGATCCGAGGTGGAGCCTAAAAGCTGGTTGGAGGAGAAGGTACTCTGGTACGTCAAGGAGGTTGGGGCTCCACAGGTGGGCGACTGTGTGGAGGTTTCCGCTCTGAAGCGAGTCGTGGTAAAACACATCCATGTGCGACATGAGCGCGGGCTCCTCACCGGACCTATCCCCGAGTGGCTTCCCATCCGGCTGGCTGCTGTGCTGGAAACCCCGCGCACCAAGGCATTTGATTTCGGCAAGAACGCGGCAGCGGTATCCGTGGCACGAAACAGCTCTCTGAAAATCATCAAGTGGATGGCAGCACGGGTTGGCTGTGCAAAAAAAGGTACAGTCATTCTCCATTTCTGTTGCTTCCTTTACTATGCAGGGGTGCATACCAACGAAAGTAGGTCGACCGAGAACGGCCACCCATCTCGTCGATCGTCGCGCTCATGTGGATTTGCAACTTAGAAATCACTTTCAACTGTCCACAATTTGTGCGGCAGCGTTTATAATATACGCACCCACCGTCGCCGCACCCACCGCCGTCACGCCGTCGTCGCACCCACCGTCATCAGCGCACCCACCACCCCCGTCACGATGACCGGCCCCCCCCCGCCGCCCACCTTCAACCCCCCTCCCCTTCCCACCCACCCCCCTATCCCTATCCGCCTCACGGAGGGCACTACAATCGCCACGCCACGTTGTGCTACGTCCACGGATGCTATTGCTGCTACGTTTGAGGCTGCTGTTGACAGGGCTGTATCTGAATTGACGCATGAGTGGCCCCATGCTGTCCGGGAAGCGGCACAAGCGGCGGCGGCAACCTGTCAAGGGCTGCTGAAGGCGGGGAGCTCGACGGCGGAGGCGTCACCCAGGCGTGGCTACAATGCCGAAGTGGCCAGCGGCCCCCATCCTGCCGTGATGGTCGCCGGGCGGCGAAGACGCAAGGCTCGTCAAAATATCCCTATCGGCGTTAAGAAGCAGATCGTGCGCCTTAGGGACGCTAGTATGCCATGGGATGTTGTCTTGAGGCAGCTGCATCCCGGTCAACAAGAACGCGGGACGGAGGATTATGCAATCTGCTGCACAGTATCGCGCCATGCCTATCGATCCACGAACGTTGGCACGGACGAGCAGTCGTGAGGGGAAATGGCCAGAGCTGGATGCTTTACTCTACAAGTGGTACTTGTCTGTTTACTCGCTCGGCCACCGTCGAATCCCCATTACAACTGCTCTTCTCCAGGAGGCGGCGTGCATGATTGCCGACCAGCTCTCCATTGTCGGCTTTAAGGCCAGCCACGGCTACGTGCGCGGCTTTTTGAAGCGGCACGACATTTGCAACATTGTTATGCACGGGCAGGCTGGTGATGCCAACCTGGCGGCCGCCGCTGCGGGGGTGGAGAAGATCCGGCGGCGGCTGGACGCGTACCCCCCTGATCGTATATACAACATGGACGAGACGGGCTTGCTTTACAAGTGTTTGCCCTCCCGGTCGTACGTCCCGCGCCGCGACCGCAGGAGTGCGCGCGGCACCAAGGCGATGCGCAGCATGGACCGCGTCACGCTCGTGCTGTGTACCAACGCGACGGGGTCGCACAAGCTGCCTGTCGCTATGGTCGGCACGGCCAACAAACCTTTGTGCTTCCGTGGGGAAGGAAACGCGTCCCCACTGCCTTATTTCGCACAGAAAAAGGCGTGGATGGACAAGTATGTTTATGCCCAGTGGTGGCAGACCGTCTTCCTACCAGCCGTACGTGAGCGTCATGGGGGTACCAAGTGCGCACTTATCATGGACAATTCATCTACTCATGACGTTGAGCTGAGCGCCGAAGACGTGGAAATTTTATTTCTACCTCCCAACACTACGGCGGTCTACCAACCAATGGATGCTGGCGTGATTGTGTCGCTAAAACGGCGCTACAAGCGCCGTTTATTGGCCATCCTCGTCCGGTCGTTGCCGGTTCCGTTGGTTCCTCCCCCCCCCCTCTCGCCGTCGTCACCGCTGCGACCGCCACGACCACCCCCCGCGCCCGCCCCCGCGACGTCGCCGTCGACAACCGTCGCGACGCCGCCGCCGGCACCGTCCCCGCCGGCGGCGCGAGGGTTCCGCCCCGAGAACGAGCACGTCTGGCGACCGCCGGACGTAGACGTCCTGCAAGTGTACGGTGCGCCGCGGTCTGCGGCGTTCGACGCCCCCGACGACGCGGCGGACGAGGCTGCACATGAGGGCTTGCTCGCTGCTCTTCTTCCTCCGCCTGACGAGACGCCGCGCCCTGCCCGCAACTGCGGTCTCGCCGGCCTTGGAAACCCCCACCTGCGGGACGCGGGGACTTTAATCGTAGAGGAGTGGGCGAAGGTGACCCCGACGACGATTCTTCATTGCTGGGTGAAGTCCACCATCCTCCCAGTTCCTATGACTGCGACCCTCGTTTCGTCTCAGGGTGAGTACCGGCACGGATTTACAAGCATGGAGAGTGAAGTGGACGAGGTGATTGCGCTGATGCGAGGCACCGTCATTGGGCGGGAAGTGATCGGAGGTGAGACTGTGTCCGACGCGCGCGAGGGCGTGCGGGCCTGGTTGTGTTCTGAAGATGAGGAGGATGCTATCGTCGACACGGCGAATTTGATCACCATGTCGACTGACGAAGACTCGTCGGATGAAGAGGACGAAGAATAAAACACGTGGAAAGTAAAAACGACGTCCCCACTCCCTTCAAATGGATACAATTGTGTAGGGGGGACAGACGAACACGGATGGAGGCAGTCGGGCGAACAGCACTGACGTGACATCGTTAAAACGATGAAGTGAACGACGCCGGGCGCGGGGGACAAATGCAGCGGTGGACACCTCATTGACAGGCCGAATGTCCATACGAATGCTGAGTACTGCATGTACACCTGCCACATACTCGCTTTAGTAGGGTAAGAAGTGCGACGGACACTAAAGGAAAAAAGCCGCCCTTGCTTCGTCCAAAAAGTAAAGGATCGAACGCCCTCAGTCCGCCATGAAAGCACACCGGTAGTCAGCCACCTCCCCGACTGCACGTACCCCACTGACTGCAGTTCCACGCGTACACTTGTCCATCCCCACCCGCGCATCCATCGGCATGTCCCCACCAACTCATCAGAACACTGAAAAGCAACCGCCGCAGTCCCAGTCACCAGCCTTCTGGCCGCCCCCTTGCACGCGCAATATCCGCTAGGTCCAAGCCTGTTTTTCTTCATTGCATCCACTCGGTGCATGACCAACCCCCCCACATCCACCACGTGGACATGGATACCCCAA
>ENA-ORXR01003296-ORXR01003296.1-marine-metagenome-genome-assembly--contig:-NODE-3296-length-14555-cov-4.743887_pt1 | contig 14555 bp, 15 predicted proteins | sample MGYA00237866_ERZ511479 | MGnify/ENA metagenome assembly ERZ511479 | reverse complement strand
GAGATTGTAGTTTATTCTAAACTAGATTTTTTAGATAGTCAGAAAATTCTGGTCCGTGGAGCAGTAAGAAATGAGGGTGAATTTGAGTTTAATAAATCTCTTAGTATTAAGGATTTGCTGACTTTAGCAGGTGGCTTACGTTATAATGCTTCAAAATCGAAAATAGATGTTTATAGGCTAGATATAAAAGATGATAATAAAACAAAAACAATTGCTGGAACATTGAAAGTCAATAATAATTATGAACTAGTCGGCGCAGATTTTGACTTAAAACCATATGATCAAATTATTGTCAGATATGCTCCAGAGTTTGAGGAAATTAAAAACGTAGAAATTATAGGTGAGGTGATATACCCAGGGACATATGCTATTGTCAATGATAATGAGACCATTGCAAGAATTATAGAAAGGGCTGGTGGAATTACGGAAGAAGGTTTTGCAGAAGGAGCAAAATTGGTTCGACCAACAGACGGTTTAGGTTATATATCATTTAATTTAGATGAAGCTTTAAACGATAGACAATCAGACCAAAATTTAATTTTAAAGAAAGATGATAAAATAATTATACCGAAGAAACAAGAAATTGTCTCTATTGTTGGAGCTACAAATGCAGGTAATATTTATTCTTCTGACGTTTTACTAAATGGTAAAATTAATACCCCTCATGAAGGTGGGAAAAATGCTATTTATTATATAAATAAATATTGTGGTGGTTTAAGTCCAAATGCGGATAAAAGTAGTATTTATGTTAAACACCCTAATGGAGAATTACATAAAACGAAAAGGTTTCTTTTCTTCTACAGGTATCCTAAAGTTAAAAAAGGTTCAACAATCAACATTGGGTATGATATTTCGAAATTAGACCCAAAACAGGATATTGGAACGGATTGGGGACAAATATTTCAAGACTCCATCGGTCAGGTTACAGCTGTTCTGACATTGTTATTATTAGTGCAAAGACTTGATTAATACTTGCGATTTATGCCAATAATGAGTAATTTTGTTACTCAACTATGATAGAAACACTTATTTCATCAAAAACTCGTGTAAAATTACTACTGAAGTTCTTTCTTAATAGTAATACTAAGTCTTACCTGAGAGGGCTAGAATCAGAGTTTGGAGATTCAACGAATGCGATAAGAGTAGAATTTAATAGATTTTGGGATGCAGGGATGTTAAAATCATCAATGGAAGGAAATAAAAAGTTCTTTTATGCAAATACCGAACATCCCCTTTATAACAATATACACTCCCTAATAAGAAACTATGTAGGGATAGATACAATTATTGAAAACGTTGTAGAAAGATTAGGAAAGGTTGATAAAGTATACCTAACAGGAGAGTTTGCCAAGGGACTAGATAGTCCAGTCATAGATATAATCTTAATAGGAGAGGTAAATAAAAATTACCTATTAAACTTAGTGGAGAAAGCTGAGAAAATGATAAAGAAAAAGATAAGATATATGTCTTTTTCAGAGTCTGAATGGAATAGATATAAGAAAGAAGTAAGAACAGATCACGCCTTGTTGCTTTGGCAAAAGGATGATCAATAAACTATAGGTAAGTATAATGTTAGAAGCGTTAAGAAAAAAAGAAAAAAAGATTTCATTAATAGGTCTGGGCTATGTTGGCCTTCCAATAGCCTTAGAATTTGCAAAAAAATTTAGCGTTATAGGATTTGACATTAATGAAGAGCGGGTAGAGCTTATGAAAAAAGCCATAGATCCTTCTAAGGAGTTAGAAAAGGAAGACTTTAATAATAGAGATATTCTTTTTACATCTAATCCGGAAGATCTAAAACAAGCGCATTTTCATATTATTGCCGTTCCGACTCCAGTGGATAGTCATAAGGTACCAAATTTAAGACCTGTCTTAAGTGCATCTAAATCAGTAGCAAACATCTTGAAAAAAGGAGATTACGTTGTTTATGAATCTACTGTATACCCAGGTTGCACAGAAGAGGATTGTCTTCCCATTCTAGAATCTATTTCAGGGCTTAAGATGGGAACAGATTTTAAATTAGGATATTCTCCAGAGAGAATAAATCCAGGGGATAAAAATCATACCTTGACAAAAATTGTAAAAGTGGTTTCTGGATGTGATGAAGAATCTTCACAAGTTGTAGCGGATGTATATGATTCTATAATAGATGCAGGAGTATATAGAGCAGCTTCTATAAAAGTTGCTGAAGCCGCTAAGGTGATAGAGAATACGCAAAGAGATCTGAATATAGCTCTAATGAATGAGCTGTCAGTGATTTTTGATAAGATGGGTATTGATACGAAAGAAGTTCTAGAAGCAGCAGGCACTAAATGGAATTTTTTGAAATTCTTTCCTGGACTTGTAGGAGGACATTGCATAGGGGTGGATCCATATTATTTAACATACAAGGCTGAAAAACTGGGTTATTCTCCTGAGGTAATTCTAAGTGGTAGAAATATCAATGATAGCATGCCTTCTCGGATAGCACAAAATTTATTGGAAAAGATTGTGCTTGCGAAGAAGAATCCTTCCCAGTCACGAGTGCTAGTAAAAGGCATAACATTTAAAGAAAATGTTGCAGATATAAGAAATTCTAAAGTAGCTGATCTGGTAAAAGCCATTGCCAATTATGGAATCCCGGTAGATGTAGTAGATCCTCATGCATCAGCCGAGGAGGTCCAACATGAATATGATATTAAGTTAGTTCCGGAGCATTCTGGGAAATATGATGCTGTTGTAGTAGCAGTTAACCATGAGGAATATAAGGATATGACACATGATTATTTTAAATCTATTATGTCTGAAAGTCCTATCCTTTTTGATCTGAAAGGAATATACCCCTATCCAGAAAAAGGAGATGATTTAGTTTATTGGAGAATGTAAATGGAAGTATATAATAAATGATAAATCATCTTTCAGAAAATAATTCAAAATGGTTCGCAGTATACACTAAGTATAAATGTGAAAAAAGAGTTGTAGATACACTGTTGTCTAAGCAAATAGAAGCTTATGTTCCTTTAGTGAGTACAACGAAAAAATATCTAAGAAAGATTAAGACCTACAATAAGCCCTTGTTCAATTCATATGTTTTTGTAAATATTACAAAGTCAGAATATGTCAAAGTTTTGCAAACAGAACATGTATACAAGTTCTTAAAGGTGAGTAGTGATTTAGAATCTATTCCTGAGTATGAAATAAATTTGCTTAAGAGAATAGTAGGAGAGTTTGACGAAATCACTACGGGTAATGAAATAGTTCAAGGTAGTGAAGTAGAAGTGATTTCTGGTAATCTTACGGGGTTAAAAGGAAAACTTATTTCTAAAGAAACTAAGAATAATTTTCTGATTGAATTAGACAGTATTGGATTCAGTCTGAGAGTATATATAAAACCGGTCTATCTAAGATCGATACATACAGTGGCAGCGCATTAAACAAACGCTATCACTTTTTTATGACTTAAGTTGCTGCGACTTATTATGGGCGGAGCCTGTCAACAATAAGACAAATGAAACGAATACTTATAACAGGAGGAGCAGGGTTTCTAGGATCTCATCTTTGTGATAGATTTATGGGAGAAGGCTATGAAGTAATTGCTATGGATAATCTTATTACCGGAGATATCGCAAATATTGAACATTTATTTGACAAGAAATCTTTTAGTTTTTATCACCACGACGTGAGTAGGTTCGTACACGTTCCAGGAGATCTGGATTATATCTTACACTTTGCCTCTCCTGCTAGTCCTATAGATTATCTTAAGATGCCTATACAAACACTTAAGGTAGGATCACTAGGTACTCATAATTTACTTGGACTTGCCAAAGCAAAAAATGCAAGAATTTTAGTAGCCTCTACTTCAGAAGTTTATGGTGACCCTCTAGTAAATCCGCAACCAGAAGAGTACTGGGGTAATGTGAATCCAATAGGTCCCAGAGGTGTATATGATGAAGCCAAAAGGTTCCAAGAAGCGATGACTATGGCTTACCATACATATCATGGATTAGAAACTAGAATCATAAGAATATTTAATACTTATGGTTCACGGATGAGGGTAAATGATGGACGAGCATTACCAGCATTCTTTTCGCAGGCAATACTTAACAAGGATATTACTATTTTTGGAGATGGATCGCAGACAAGATCATTTTGTTATGTAGACGATCTGGTAGATGGTATTTTTAAACTTTTGATGAGCGACTATCATTTACCCGTAAATATTGGAAACCCAGATGAAATATCTATTAAGGAAGTCGCGGAGGAAGTATTAGAAATAGTTGTTAGTACAAGCTCTAAGTTAAGTTATCAGGGATTACCCAAAGATGATCCTAAAGTAAGAAGACCGGACATCACTAAAGCTCAAGAGATTCTAGATTGGCAACCGAAAATTAGTAGAGCAGAGGGTCTGAAAATCACTTATGAATATTTCCAAAAAAAGTTGAAAAATAATTAGATGAAGATAGCTGTTGTGGGTACTGGATACGTTGGTCTTGTCACTGGAACTTGTTTTGCAGAGACAGGTAATGAGGTCATTTGTGTAGATATAGATGTAGCAAAAGTAGAAAAACTTAAAAACGGAATTATTCCAATTTTTGAACCAGGTTTAAATTTACTTTTTGAAAGGAATGTAAAACAATCAAGACTACATTTCACAACTTCTCTGGCAGAAGGAATTAAGGACGCGGAAATAGTCTTTTTAGCACTTCCTACTCCTCCTGGAGAGGATGGGTCAGCTGATCTGAAATATATTCTTGGTGTTGCAGATGATATAAGTAAAATTATAACAGACTATAAAGTCATTGTAGATAAAAGTACTGTTCCTGTAGGAACTTCAGATAAAGTGTCTGCGGCATTAAGCAAAAACTTAAGTACGGAACTATTTGATGTTGTTTCTAATCCCGAATTTTTGAGAGAGGGTGTTGCTGTGGATGATTTTATGAAGCCAGAACGAGTAGTGATTGGGACTAGTTCTGAAAAGGCAAAAGAATACATGCTTAGATTATATAAACCTTTTGTAAGACAGGGTAATCCTATAATAGTTATGGATGAACGATCGGCAGAAATGACTAAGTATGCTGCTAACTCTTTCCTAGCGACTAAGATAACCTTCATGAATGAAGTGGCTAATCTATGTGATAAAGTTGGTGCAAATGTAGATATGGTGAGACGAGGCATAGGAAGTGATACCAGAATAGGTAAGCGGTTTTTATTTCCAGGAATCGGGTATGGTGGATCATGTTTTCCAAAAGATGTGCAAGCTCTGGATAAAACAGCCGATGAAAATGGATATAACTTTAGGATTCTTAAATCGGTAATGGATGTAAATAACAACCAAAAGTTAGTTTTAGCGGATAAGATCATCTCCTATTTTGGAGATGTAGCTGGAAAAAAAATTGCGCTATGGGGATTAGCATTTAAGCCTAATACTGATGATATAAGAGAAGCACCAGCATTGTATATAATAGAAAAGTTATTGCAAAAGGGGGCAACAATAAGTGTATATGATCCTGAGGCCATGAAAAATGTAAAAAACTTATTAGGAGATAGTATCTCATATGGGAAAACTCAATATGATATAGTAACAGAAGCAGACTGTCTAGTAATCTGTACGGAGTGGAGTGTTTTCAGAACGCCTAATTTTGGAAAACTAAAAATGTTACTTAATAACGCTGTGATCTTTGATGGAAGAAACCTATATGATTCTGAAGAGGTGGAAGCTCTAGGTTTTGAATATTTCAGTATAGGAAGACCAACCAAATTATGACAGAGGTAGTAAAAGAGTCTAGGTTAAGAAGTATTCTAAAAGGATTAAGTTGGCGGGTTATAGCCACAACAACTATTATAGGTATAGCATTTTTTAAAACAGGGGATGTAACATTAGCCTTAGAGATTGGTGCTATTGAGTTTTTTATAAAACTATTGCTTTATTACGGGCATGAGCGAATATGGCAGCAGGTTCCTAGAGGAGTAATAAGAAAATTTTTCAAGAAAAATTGATGAATAATATACATCCTATATTTGATAAGACTCTTGGTAGGGCTGAGAAAGAAAATCACTTGAATCAATGTTCGAAGGTGATTTGGTTTACTGGTTTGTCAGGTTCTGGGAAAAGCACAATAGCTGTAGCATTAGAGAAAAAATTATTTAGCGAAGGTTATTTTGTACAGCTATTAGATGGAGATAATATTCGTTCGGGAATAAATAATAATTTAGGGTTTAGTGAAGAAGATAGAGCAGAAAATATCAGAAGAATATCTGAAGTGTCAAAATTATTTTGTGATTCTGGGATTGTTTGTATCAATAGTTTCGTAAGTCCTACTATTGACATACGTAAGAAAGCTGAAAATATTATTGGGGAGGAAAATTTTCTACAAGTATTTGTAAATACACCTTTAGAAATATGTGAATCGAGGGATGTTAAGGGTCTCTATAAAAAGGCTAGAAAAGGCGAAATAAAAAATTTTACAGGAATAGATGCGCCATTTCAAAATCCAATACATCCATTTTTAGAAATAAAAACTGAGAATCAAACTATAGAAGAATCAGTTGATACTGTTTACGATGCCATAATTAAATTAATCAAGAAAAATTAAGATATTGAATTATCACATAGACCATTTACGAGAGTTAGAATCAGAATCTATTTTTATTCTGAGAGAAGTAGCTGCTCAATTTGAAAATCCTGTAATTTTGTTCTCAGGAGGGAAAGATAGTATTCTGATGACCTATCTAGCGGTAAAAGCTTTTCATCCGGCTAAAGTTCCTTTTCCATTACTACATGTAGATACAGGGCACAATTTTCCAGAGACTTTAAAATTTAGAGATGACCTAGTGGAGCAGTACGGCCTTAAGTTAAAGGTAGGCTATGTACAAGACGCTATAGAGAAAGGTCATGTCACTGAAGAGAAAGGAGCAAATGCCAGCAGGAATGGATTACAAATTTTCACACTGTTAGATGAGTTAGAAAAAGGAAAGTATGATGCAGCAATGGGAGGAGGGCGAAGAGATGAAGAGAAAGCTAGAGCAAAGGAAAGATTCTTTTCACACCGAGATGAGTTTGGACAGTGGGATCCTAAAAATCAGAGACCTGAATTGTGGAATTTATTTAATGGGAAAAAGCACATTGGAGAACACTTTAGAGTTTTCCCCATATCCAATTGGACCGAATTAGATGTATGGCAATACTTAGCCATGGAAAAAGTTCCGCTTCCTAATTTGTATTTTGCTCATAAAAGAAATGTCTTGGAAAGAGACGGGGTATTGTTAGCCGATTGTGATTATATACCTAAGAAACCGGGAGAAAAAGTTTTTGAAGCAACTGTTAGATGTAGAACAATAGGAGACATGACTTGTACTGGTGTATGGGAGTCGGAAGCAACTACTGTAGAAGGAATTATTGAAGATGTTGCTACCACAAGAATGACAGAAAGAGGAGGACGTTCTGATGATAAACGTAGTGAGACGGCTATGGAAGACAGGAAGAAGCAAGGATATTTTTAGGTATCGGGTATCGGGTATCAGGTATCAGGTATGAGGTTTTGGGATTATGGGAAATTTTAGGGAATTAAAGGTTTGGAAAGAGAGTATGGATTTGGTTGAATTAGTTTATAATTTAACTAAGAAGAAAGATTTTTCTCGAGATTTCGGGTTAACAAACCAGATTAGGAGAGCGGTTATCTCAGTACCTTCTAATATTGCAGAGGGAGATCAATTAGCAACTCAAAAACAATCAATTCAATACTTTCATATAGCAAGGGCTTCAGCTGCAGAAGTTTTGACACAGATTATTATTGCAAAGCGACTTAATTATATAAGAAAAGAAGAATCTCAAATTATTGAAGATAAATCTGAAAAAATAGCGAAAATGTTGACAAAATTAATTCAATATAGAAAACAGAATGAAAAAAAATCCTAATACCCAAAGCCCGATACCTAATACCAGCCTAAAGGGATCCACCGAACTCCTCCGCTTCACCACCGCGGGTTCTGTAGATGACGGAAAATCTACCTTAATCGGAAGATTATTATACGATAGCAAATCTATTTTTCAAGACCAGTACGAGCAGATAGAAAAGATTAGTGAGAAGCGTGGAGAAGAAGGGGTAAATCTTGCTTTATTGACAGATGGTTTGAAAGCTGAGCGAGAACAAGGAATAACGATCGATGTTGCATACAGATACTTCTCTACACCTAAACGAAAATTTATAATAGCGGATACTCCAGGACATATTCAGTATACAAGAAATATGGTGACTGGGGCGTCAACAGCCAATGTAGCTCTTCTGCTTATCGACGCTAGAAATGGTGTAATAGAACAAACTAAAAGACATGCAATTATTGCATCATTATTGCAAATACCACATGTTGTCGTTTGTATTAATAAAATGGATCTTGTAGACTACAAGGAAGAAGCTTTTAATAAGATTCATGATGAATTTGAGGCTTTTGCAACGAAGCTCGATGTAAAAGACGTAAGCTTTATCCCTATTTCTGCTCTGAAAGGAGATAATGTTGTAGACAGAAGTGACAAGATGCCATGGTATGATGGTACGACACTAATGTACTACTTAGAGAATGTACATATTTCTAGTGATCATAACTTTATAGATTGCAGATTTCCAGTACAACATGTTATAAGGCCTTACAGTGATAAGTATCACGACTACAGAGGGTATGCGGGAAGAATAGCAGGCGGTGTCTTTAAGAAAGGAGATGAGGTAATGGTGCTCCCTAGTGGGTTTACATCTAAAATTTCTAAGATAGACACTTTTGATGGTGAACTAAATGAAGCTTACCCGCCTCAGTCTGTTACGCTCCTATTGGAAGATGATATAGATGTAAGCAGAGGTGATATGATTGTAAGAACCAATAATAAACCATCAATAGAACAAGACTTAGAGATAATGCTTTGTTGGTTTGATCATTCTAAACCACTAAAAGAAAAAGGAAAATATATTATCAAACATACGACTCAGGAGGTTAAATGTATGGTCAAGGAAATAAGATATAAACTTGATATAAATTCATTACACAGAGTTACAGAGGATTTTGAAATTAAGAGTAATGATATAGCAAGGGTAGTCATAAGAACAACTAAACCTTTATTTTTTGACGCTTATAGAAAAAACAGACATACGGGAAGTATTATATTAGTAGACGAAGGGAGTAATAACACAGTTGCAGCTGGAATGATAAGATAAGCTTATGCCTATAGTGACATTTGATATTAATAAGAAATCTCAGGATAGAGAAAGAGAAAGAAGATTTAGATAGATGTCTTTAAGTCCAAAATAAGAAATGAGGAGCTTTGTGTTTTAATAGAACTTTCTAATAAACTCAGTAAAAAGAAACATCAGCCATACTGGATTTATATAATACTTATCTGCTTGAGCTTATTCGAACGCTAAATAAGAATAGAGAGCAATAATACATTGTACAAATGAAAAAATCAATTTTAATTACCGGCGGAGCAGGATTTATTGGTTCACATGTCGTAAGATTATTTGTCAATAAATATCCAGACGTCAATATTATAAATCTAGATAAACTTACTTATGCAGGGAATCTAGAGAATATAAAAGATATAGAAGATTACGATAATTACAATTTTGTCAAAGGAGATATAACGGATTTAGAATTTGTACGTTCACTATTTGGACAGCACAAATTTGATGGTGTTATTCATTTAGCAGCAGAGTCTCATGTAGACAGGTCTATTACTGATCCCCTGATTTTTGCTCGTGTAAATGTGATGGGAACAGGAACACTATTACAAGTAGCAAAAGAAGCATGGAAAAATGATTTTAGTGAAAAAAAATTCTTTCATGTAAGTACGGATGAGGTATATGGCTCTTTAGGAGATGAAGGTTTTTTTCATGAAACTACAGCCTATGATCCACGTAGCCCTTACTCAGCTTCTAAGGCTTCTTCTGATCATTTAGTAAGAGCATTCTTCCATACCTATAAAATGCCTATAGTAATTTCTAATTGTTCTAATAATTATGGTCCTAATCAATTTCCAGAAAAACTACTTCCTCTTTTTATTAATAATATCATTAAGAAAAAACCTTTGCCAGTGTATGGTAAGGGAGTTAATGTTAGAGATTGGTTATACGTAAAAGATCATGCAAGTGCTATTGATCAGATATTTCACAATGGAAAATTAGGAGAGACTTATAATATAGGGGGGCATAACGAATGGAAAAATATAGATCTGATAAAGGAACTTTGTAAGCAGATGGATGAGAAGTTAGGAAGAGAAAAAGGAAGTTCAGAAAACTTAATAACTTATGTAACAGACCGCGCAGGGCATGATCACAGATACGCCATAGATGCTAGTAAAATTCAGAAAGAATTAGGTTGGAAACCCTCTTTACAATTTGAAGAAGGCTTGGGTGAAACTATCGACTGGTATTTAGAGAATATAAAATGGTTAGAGAATGTTACTTCTGGTAATTACAAAAAGTATTATAAAGAAATGTACGTAGATAGATGATACAGTAGAATGAAACTATCAACTAATAGTAAAATTGTCATAAAAAAAAGTGTAGCATGAAAATATTGGTTACAGGAGGTGCTGGATTTATAGGTAGTAATTTAGTAGGAAGACTATTAGAAGATGATCGTTTTTCATTGGTAAGAGTTATGGACAATCTTTCTACAGGATTCCTTAAGAATTTAGAAGAGTATGAAAATAATCCAAAGTTCGAGTTTTATGAAGGAGATATAAGAAACTATGATCAATGCCTAGAAGCCTGTAATGGAATAGATAGAATTTCACACCAAGCAGCCCTAGGTTCAGTACCTAGATCTATCAAAGACCCTATTACTACTAACGATGTTAACATCTCAGGGACACTTAATATCTTTAACGCAGCAAGAGAGAAAAATATAGATAGAGTGATTTATGCAGCATCTTCATCTACCTATGGTGATAACGATACCTTGCCTAAAAAGGAGGAAAACATAGGCAACCCACTTTCTCCATATGCAGTGACTAAATATGTTATGGAGTTATACGCAAGAGTATTCCAGAATTTATACAATATAGATTTTGTTGGATTCAGGTATTTTAATGTATTTGGACCAAAACAAGATCCTAATGGAGCTTATGCAGCGGTAATTCCTTTGTTTTTTAAACATGCTTTAGAAGGAACTAACCCTACTATAAATGGAGACGGAACTTTTAGTAGAGACTTCACTTACGTTTCTAATGTGGTACAAGCAAATATTTTAGCATTAACAAATGAAGATAAATTAGCTTTAAATGAAGTATATAATATTGCTTGTGGTGAGCGCAATGACCTGAATATTCTTTGGAATTATATTAAGAAGATAACCAAGTCTTCAAGTATAGCTTTTTACGGCCAGAATAGGGAAGGTGATATACCGCATAGTCTAGCAGATATTTCAAAAGTTATAAATAAACTGGGTTACAACCCAAGTGTCAAAATAGAAGAAGGTTTAATGCATTCTTTTGAATGGTACAAATCAATAAATTAGTAGTTTAAAATGAAAGGAATAATTTTGGCTGGAGGATCTGGAACTCGGTTGTATCCTATAACTAAAGGAATATCTAAACAATTAATGCCTATCTATGATAAGCCGATGATCTATTATCCATTGTCGATGCTGATGCTTGCTGGTATTAATGAGATTCTTATAATTACGACACCCCATGACCAAGATCAATTTAAAAGATTACTAGGAGATGGATCTAAATATGGATGTAAGTTCACCTATGTTATTCAGCATATACCTAATGGATTAGCTCAAGCCTTTGTGCTTGGCAAAGAATTTATTGGAAATGATAAGGTAGCACTAATATTAGGTGATAATATTTTCTATGCCTCTGGGATGACAAAATTACTAGAATCATGCACAGATATTGACGGAGGATTAGTATTTGCCTATAGAGTTTCCGATCCTGAGAGATATGGCGTGGTAGAATTTGATAAGGAATTGAAAGCAATATCTATAGAAGAAAAACCTATTAGTCCAAAATCTAACTATGCAGTGCCGGGCTTGTATTTTTATGATAATTCGGTTGTACAAATCGCTGAAACTTTAGAGCCATCTGAAAGAGGTGAATACGAAATTACAGATATTAACAGGCACTATCTTAAAACTAATAATCTTTCCGTCAGAGTCTTTGACAGAGGAACAGCCTGGCTGGATACAGGGACTTTTGATTCCCTACATGACGCTTCTGAATTTGTTAGAGTTATAGAAAAAAGACAAGGTTTTAAAATAAGTTGCATTGAAGAAATAGCTTTTAGAAAGGGCTTTATTAATAAGTCCGAATTAGAAGTTTTAGGAAAGGAAATAGAGAAGAGTGACTATGGAAAGTATATTTTAGACCTACTAAAAACTTGATTTATTTGCAAACTTATAATGAAAATTAAATGAGTTCAGGCGTTACAAAAATTGTCAATACTAATATTCAAATGGTAGATTTGAAATCACAGTATTCTAATATCAAAGAAGAAATAGATTCAGAAATTCAGGAGGTACTAAATTCAGCCTGGTATATAGGAGGTGCTAAGGTGGAATCTTTTAGAAATGCAATGTCTGCATATCTAGATGTAAAGCATACCATTCCTTGTGCTAATGGAACAGATGCATTGCAAATTGCCCTGATGGCACTTAACCTGAAGCCGGGGGATGAGGTTATTGTTCCATCATTCACCTATGTAGCAACCGCAGAAGTAATCGGTCTATTGGGATTAAAACCTAAAATGATAGATGTAGATTACAATTCTTTCAATATTAATCTAGAACTTGTAAAGCAAGCCGTAACAGAAAAGACAAAAGTAATTATAGCAGTACATCTATTTGGCCAAAGTACAGATATGGAGCCTATAATGGAATTTGCAAAATCTAATAATATCTACGTAATAGAAGATAATGCTCAAGCTATTGGATCTACCTATACCTTCTCTAATGGTAAAACAGCTAAAACGGGTACGATAGGGGACATAGGTACGACATCTTTTTTCCCTTCTAAAAATTTAGGTTGTTATGGTGACGGGGGAGCTATCTTTACAAATAACGACGAGTTAGCAAGTTCTCTGAAAATGATAGCTAATCATGGACAGGAGAAGAAATATCATCATGCTGTTATTGGATGTAATTCAAGGCTAGATGCCATTCAAGCAGCAGTACTAAAAGTTAAATTACAATACTTAGATCGATATTGTAAAGCAAGAAATAAGGTAGCATCTAAATACGATACGGCCCTTGGTAAAATAGCTGAATTAGATTTGCCATTTAGAATAAAAAACTCAACCCACGTTTTTCATCAATATACCTTAAAAGTAAAAAACGGGACGAGAAATGAGTTGCAGAAATACCTCAAAGATAAAGGTATACCATCTATGATTTATTATCCTATTCCTTTATATAAACAAAAGGCTTTTAATCATTTAACGAGTATAAATCATTTAGAGACAACAGAACGCTTATGTGATGAAGTTATTTCTTTACCTATTCACACAGAAATGAAATCTGAAACCCAAGATTATATTATAACTTCCATAAATGAATTTTTTAACTGAAAAATCTCTCAAGATTCACATAAACATAAACATTTAATGGAACACAATTATTTTGCGCATGAGACCGCAGTAATTGACGAAGGATGCTCTATAGGAGAGGGCACTAAAATTTGGCACTTTTCACATATAATGCCAAAGTGTAAGATTGGTAAAGCATGTAATATCGGACAAAATGTGGTCATATCCCCTGAGGTTATTCTAGGTAACAATGTAAAAGTGCAAAATAATGTTTCTATATACACAGGTGTCATTTGTGAAGACGACGTGTTTCTAGGTCCTTCAATGGTATTTACAAATGTAATGAACCCAAGAAGTGCAATTAATAGACGTGGGCAATACTTAACAACCATTGTCCGAAAAGGTGCTTCGATAGGTGCCAATGCTACGATAGTTTGTGGAAACGAAATAGGAAGTTACGCCTTTATTGGCGCAGGTACGGTTATTACTAAAGAAGTGCCAGCCTATTCATTGATTGTAGGAAATCCAGGAAAACAAATAGGGTGGATGAGTGAATACGGGAATAGATTAGATTTCGATCAAGAGGGAAGAGCAGTTTGTCCGGAAAGTAAAGTTGTCTACAAGTTTGAGAATAATAAAGTGTCAAAAGTTAAAGAGTAAAACGTGAAAAAAATTATTGCTGTAATAGGAGCTCGCCCACAATTTATTAAGCATTTTCCAATAGAACAAGCTTCAAAAGATAAACTGGAGCTGATAACGATTCACACCGGTCAGCACTATGATAAGAATATGAGTCAGGTTTTCTTTGACCAATTAGGAATGAAAAAACCGGATTATATGTTGTCACTAGGTGGCGGAAGTCATGGAGAGCAGACTGGTAAGATGTTGATTGAAATAGAAAAAATATTACTTGAAGAAAAGCCAGAAGCTGTATTAGTTTACGGAGATACTAATTCAACTTTAGCGGGTTCCCTAGCTGCAAGTAAACTAAATCTAAAAGTTATTCATATCGAAGCAGGGCTAAGATCTTATAATAGGTTAATGCCGGAAGAAATAAATAGA